>OMLO01001636.1_pt1 | contig 17434 bp, 12 predicted proteins | sample 1674811 | NCBI WGS metagenome assembly OMLO01 (sample SAMN06265003, study PRJEB25207) | coral metagenome | isolation source: Coral host | place: Mexico:La Bocana,Puerto Morelos, Mexico | collected 2008-11-13 | reverse complement strand
TGGCATGGTGTTAGCTGGAACTGACACCTGAGTGGTAATACCCGGGATCAGAGAATTGACATTAAAGGTCTGTATTGCCATTAACTCTGGTTGAGGTTGACAAATACTCATATTTCCTGGTGGTTCATGAGAACTGCAAGTGCTAGCTCTCTTTGCCATCCTGGTGTTGTCTCTCACGGTTAAGTGTGCCCCTCCACGTTTGTTTGGGGCGGAGCCCACTTTATTTTCTGAGAAAGTTTTGTTGTGAGAGTTTCTGTTCGTGTTTTGAGTTCGACTTGTATTAACACCCGATTGTTTCTGGGCCTTGTTAGCGTGTCCTGCTTTTTTCGTTTTACAACCTCCTTGGTTTTTGCTTGCAATTGTCGACGCCTTAGGGCGAGGGGCACTTTCGTTGTTCTGACTAACTTTGGGCAGAGTTATACTCTGGTTTGGAGTATTAGTCACATGAAATGCTGGCAAGCTGGCGCTCTGTGTCACCACAGTGTTGCTGACTCCAGCAGGTTGACTGCCCAGGCTGTTTGGCACTGGCACAGCAACAAGAGGAGCTGACGTCGACATCTGAATTGTACTGGGAACAACAGCGCACGAGTTAATCACAGCAGGTTGGAGGTTAAGTAGCGCGGTAGTGTTATGCCCCGTTGCCGGGGCAACAAGTGGGACAGCGTTCACCACACTTATTGGAGAAATTGATGAACCAGGTTGCAGTGCAACTTTCATGATCGCTGCAACACTGTGTGTAGAGTAGCCTGCTCGAGACTGCAACACTTGAGAAGCGGAACTGACTGGTGTGCTAACAGTCTGTAACGGTTGCTGTGTTACAGAGTAGGGTACGTTACTTCCAAACTGTACAACTGTGGGATTAGAAGATGGATTGGGATTCGACAAAGTACCAATGTTTCCCTGTAGCTGGTTCAATTCAAGTTGGCTAGGGTTGTTTGGACTATTTTGCGCAGCAGATGTCGTCGGGACTTGAACCATTGGGCATGTTGTAACTGGAGTAAGAACAGGCGCTGTGCTACTTGCTGGAGAAATTTGATTAGTTGTTATAATAAAAGGAGCTACATAAGCAATTGATTCTCTCTTCGATTGCTCCTTCGCGACAGAAGCCGAAGTGTTTGGCATATGATTAAGCACAGCAGTGGTTGTAGTAGTGGGCTGAGTCGCATTACTGGTCACTGTCATTTGGCTGGTAACCTGTGGTGGTCTCGACGCAGTTGTCACTGTTGCAGTCGGTGATTCTGTCGATTTTGAGACATCTGTCGTCATAGCAACAGCATCATCAGTTGTATCTGCAGAACCTGCCCCAGTTGAGGAAGAATCTGGTGTTGTTGGGATCTTTCTTGGAATAGCTATGCTATGCTTCTTTAATAAGTCTCTCAACTGCTTGTTTTCTTTAGTAGTCGTTCCAAGTCGGGTTTTCAATAACTGAACTTCTTGTGCTGGAAGAGAAAAAAAATTTGGGATCACAATAAACAACATCACACGCAAAGACGATGGAGCGGCCTGGGATCAAAAGGCATATGGGGGTGCTTACAAGAGGAACGAGAGAGGCGTAATGACTTAATGTTTACTGAGCTTGTCTCAGGATTGAGCGGCCAGGGTTCGAGCCCTGACATGTAGCATTGTGTTCTTGGGTAAGACACTTCACTATCAAAAGCGCCACTTTCCACCCATCACTCTGTGATGGACTGGCGTCCCATCCAGGGGGGAGTAGAAATACTCCTAGTACTTTACCTTTTACCTGACAAGAGGAATGGGAAGCTCATTAGAAGAGCAGGCAATAATTTCACAACAAGGAGGAAAATAAACAAATGCACGCATGTACATCTTAATAACAAAGCACAGCGAGGTCTGTATTAAAACACCAAGGGCCAATATTCTCGCAGTACAGTCCCAAGCTTGGCTCATAAAAACATTTTAAGAAAAAAACACATCATGGTCTCAAAAGACACCATAACTCAAAGGTTCCAGTAAAAATTCTGAGATTTGACTTCATCTTTACTCACGCTTGACATTCTCCAAAGAAAAGAAAGACAAGAGAATTAGAAGACAGAGAAAATGGACTTGTCACAGGTATGTTACAATATAATAGGCCTTTTCTGAGTTGAGGTGTCGAGCAAAACCATTCATATGAAAATGTGTTCTGACTATAAGTTCATTTCGAAATAAATTAAACTCATTTTGATACGAGAGGTTTTGCATTTGGACTCATTTTGATACAGGGGCACATGGTAAATCGGAAATGGTTTATTCTTTTGGGACACGGAGTCTTTTAAACAGTGGGAAATACTGGCCCAGAAAATAAGCAATCTGATTAGTAGGTTTTAGTAACTGGAACTCTGAACTACGAGGACTATTATAAAGAAGTGGAGTAACTTAAACAAGGAGTGGGAAGTGCGGTGAGAATGTCGTCTACATAACATTTGTGGTGATAAGTCTGAATTTATGAGGAGTGTTAATGAATTTTCACTGCGGTGTTAGGTATATTCTCTCTTGCCATAGAAAATAGAGAACACTGAAGATTCCAAGCAATGTCAATCTTTTTTCCTCCACTTTCATATTTCTGTACACCTTCCTATTTTATTCTTCTTCTCATTACTTGAGATGATTTTTACGCCTTTAGGAGTCATGAAATATATGTGTGTAAATCTAGGCATTTGGTCCAAAAGAACAAACTTTTCATTAACATACCATCTTCATAAATCTAGTTTATCTTAGACAGAACACATGGAAGCATTTCCTTACCAAGCTTTTGTTCCCTTTGTTGTAAATCAGACAGTTCTTTGAGCTGAGTATTGACTTGGTTTATGTACTCAACCGTTTTTTCCAGAACAATGTTTTTACTCTGGAGAAAGAATCAAATAAAATTACACTCATTAAAAGGTTAAAGGTCTTATGATGTTTCTAATGTTCTAAATTACTATCCAGCTGAGACCTTTCCCATTTTTTTCCATTTTTTGTTTTTTTGTACCTGCAGTTTCTGTCAATATACATGTAGGAAGAAAATTTGGAGAACACTGGGTACTCCACAATTTGCTGGTGCTCTGCTGAGGCTGTGCCTGCTTTACTAACTAAACTAATCAACAATAGATGAGTGTGGGTAAGGTTCCTATAAAGTTGGTGGGGCCATGTCCTACAAGTTGACAGTGCAAGGGAAGGATGACAACCCTGTGAACGGCAATCCCCAAGCACTATCACACTGAAATACATCAGTGGAAATAAATAATTATTTTATACCTTAGTGTGGCATAAGCTAGGAACAAAGCCTTTGAGAGCTGCCAATGTCAATGTTAAGCAACACAAGCGAAATGGCATGACCACAACAAGAGTGCTGCAAATTCATGACTCCCTGCAAAATCCACAGACCACCCCACATCAAGGAGGGAGACCTCTATCCAACAGTTGTTTTGGGTTTAACTTAGCCTTAAGTACATTTAGCAGCATAAATGTGATTTTTAACAAAATAAAATTGTGAAAAACCAAATTTTATACCTGCTTTCCCCAGCTGCACTGCGGCACTACATCAGCTAGCTTTAGTATCCAATTATTAATTTTGTCTTTCCGTCTTCGTTCAACTAAATAGAGATGGATACAACACATAAAAAAATTAATCGGCTAATTGGCTGAGGAAAATTAGCAATACAAAAAAAGTCTTTGCACTGTCAAAAAACATCTATTTGGGAGTAATATCACTGTTTCAATCAAATGTACTACCATGTGATTATCACTATCAGACCATGAGGGTAAAAGTTTTTGATTCCTCTGTTATAGAAGTAATATTAGATTGGCACAAAAAAAGGCATTGCTAAACAAATTATTTACCCTTTTTTATGTTGGACAGAATAGATATACCCATCTGTGGATGAAATCATAGTGAGTACATGACAAAAGGAAAAGCTTTTTGGAGGGACAGCATTTGTTTTCATGTGGCAATACTACATACACAAGGTGATTCAAAGTTCAAGTCTTTGGATGGAAAGCTGGCATGTGACCATTTAAATAAAAGCTACTGAGTAGTACTTGCATGTGGTACCATTCATTATGCTGTACAAGATGGATCTAACTTTTAATTCTGTGGATGAAGCCCTAGTGTGTGGCCATTCAAATGAAAGAACAGTACTTTCATGTGGTACTGTATATTATGCTGTACAAGGTGGTTCTAACTTTTAAGTCTGTGGATAAACTCGTAGTGTGTAATCATTCAAATAAAAGCTACTGAACAGTACTTTCATGTGGTATTGTATATTATGCTGTACAAGGTGGTTCTAACTTTTAAGTCTGTGGATAAACTCATAGTGTGTAATCATTCAAATAAAAGCTACTGAATAGTACTTTCATGTGTACTGTTTCTTATGCTACATACAAGCTAAGGAATGCAGAATCATTTTCAGAGTGAATGCTTGAAGACAGTGTTAATATACAGTGCTTACCTTCATTATGTACAATCCTTCTCCTAGTCTGCTGGGCAATACCTCCACTATTTAAAAAATTAATGCAGTCATTTAAATTGAGTTATAAAAACTTAATACTTGTGTACTTAAGACAACATATCCAAGCCAAGTTCTGAAATATAAATTCCTGCATATAAAGTGTTTAGTAGATAACAACTACTTGTGCATGCTTTTATCACAATCTCTGGTTCTGTGAGCTCTCAATAGCCAAAAAAATATCATGGATAACATAAAATAATACTATGATAAATTATTTTGTGAGAGTACAACAAAAAAAATCTTTCCATGGATGAAGCATGTGGGTGGGGGGGGGGGGTACGAGAGGACAGATGCTTACTGTCTGTAGTTCTCAGCCCTAACAGTCAGCCTTTACAAGATGAGAAATCTAATCATGGAATGTTGGAAAGTATGGGGCAAAAAAATTCCTTTCAGAGAGTTCACAGCATTATATTTGGCTGAATTTAATTCACCTTTAGACACATGAACCAAATTAAATTGGGCATCCTTTGTTCTTAATAAATGCTTTTTTAGGGATCACAGATACCATTTTAAAGTGGTAGAGCAGCTATAATAATCTGGCTGAGGCAAACACACATTAGGGGCCACTATTAAGCTGTTTTGAAACTTTCAAGTGGTAAAATTCATATGTTATTCATTCCGTCAGGAGCCCTACAAAATTCAACCCTAGAAAAATGTGGAAGGGCTATACCCCTATCAACCCCTTCTCCCTCTTTGCATGATTCTTTGCTAAATATATTGATCAATATTTTCTAAGTCACACAGTTCCAGTAACTGCCATGCCATGTTTCAAGACTAGTTAAAACAGGGAGAACCACCCACCTCAGCACGATATCTGATGACACGTAGTACGGAGTCTGGTTGCTTGTCGGAGAAGCAAACCTGTATGAGAACACACTGGCAGGAATTGGTTTGGTGGTGTTCTGAAGAGCAGGGAAGTTTTTTGGGACCAAGCCATTACTTGTTGGTACTAAAAGGAGACAAGTTTTCAATATGAAAGATAGAAAAAGACTGGTCAGTGTGAAACACAGACTGTGTATTGCAGACTGCAGACCAGGAGTGTTAAATGCAGACTGAAGACTACAAATTTTTAATTGTTACCATTTCCATCATTGAAAGCCAACCATAAACAGGCTAAGTGATTTTCAGGCTAACTGGAGTGCAGAATTTCACTACAATTAGCCTGAATAACCTGTTTATGGTCAGCATCTTGATAATGAAAATAACACAATATATAATATATATAAAATTATATTAAATTATATTACATTGTACATATTATATAAATAATTATAATAATTATATTATACAAAAAGTCAGTAGTCTGCAATCTGCATTTTACTCCTGTTCTACTGTTCTCTGCATTTCACCCTTGGTCTGCAGTCTACCATCTGCAGTCTGCACTCCACATTATGCATTTTACAATGACAGAATAAAAACTGTAGGGATAAAGCCTTGCGTTAAATGTCCATGTACCTAACTTCTTGAATAACCTTACAGCCATAGAAAGGCTTTTCTACCACAGCGCTATATTTGAAAGTTCACCCAAACTTTCCTTAAAGAAACACAGACAAAATGTTTCCTATTTCAAGATTTCAACTGGTAAACACTGTGAGGAAATGAAATGAAAGTCAAACTCGCATAATTTGATTATCAAAATGTAAATTCTCTCTGCTCCTACCATCATTACATATATGTTGTCAGCGGCTTGCACACATTCGATGTTTGTAACAGTTTTAGGCATGCACTAATTTTTAAAGGATGTTTTCTCCAATAAATTTGAAAAACAATTAAAGATGATTTCCAGTTTGTACTCAGTGTGCAGTATTTATTGACATTATCAATCTCACTTGACTGAATGTGAAAGTGTTGTTATTCATAATGAGCCACAAGCCTTATCTTTGAGGCCTTTCAATTCTTTTTCCAACAGCTTCATCGATTTACAGCTGTGAAGTTGTTTTGTCAAGTGATATGAGAAAGAACAAAGCATAAAGCTTTGACCACTTTGCATCCAACTTTGAATTGAGTTTATGCAAGTCTGTTGCAAAGTGTTTACATTTTGTGATGTCTTACATAGAGTAAAACAAAAAAAACATGAAAACTCTTGAGTGTATAGTAGACTCAGAGAGCTCTGAGAGAACTCTGGTACAGACTGGAAATCATCTTAACCTCCCCCCCCCCAACTCCCCACCTCCATACCACCTACTGGGAGTTAAAAATAATGTATTCTATAAACACACTCAGTACATTGTTTCAACAAGGTCCACAGGATTTTAAGTCTGTTTCGTAAGAAGACAAGATCTATTAAATGTACTCAGATGTCAACTAGGCATTCAGTAATACCTTTCTGCAGTCGCTCTAGTGAAGTAGAGAGAAAACAAAATGACAGGCACAAAGTTACAGTTAAGCTTATAAAAAGAAAAGCTTATTTGACTTTGCTCTCCTTGTTTTTCATTATGGATATCAAGCTATGCAGAACTCTGAAGAATACTATGGGAAAATGCTTAGTCATCAAAGCTAATCTGATAGATATTTTGTTAATTTCAAGATGAAATCAGCTGTTTGGCTGATTAATGCTGTCGCAAGACGGACTCCCTCCGTCAGTTTAAAATTCACTGTCGTGCGATCTAAAACGCGGAATAAATATCCCTCCGTCTATGGTAGGAATATTTTTATTATATTCGTCAGCTTTATGAAAGGATAGATAGATTTACTTACCAACTTGAGTGACCGATGCCGGAGTAACAAAGAATCCTAGCGGATTTTGTTGAACTGAAGTCGCGACCACAGAGGAAACAACATGGCCGCCATCTTGGATGTTGTTGAACTCAGCTGAGTTTTCGCGACTTTCAATGGACTCCTTAGGGATCTCAGCTAATCTCTCTAAAGTTGAAGTACTCTCGCTAGTTTCCATGTTAAAAACACCGAATAGATCGCTTTCAAATCCATATTTTTACACTGCCTGCCATGAATTAACTCCCAGCCAAGAATGAAAATAAAAATCCCCGATAAGGAGAATTTCATTACACGATCAGTAATGGAAAGCGAAGTCGTGGGAGGTGAAACGAGAATAAAACATTTAAACCATCGGTAAATAAATTTAGATGGCCTAAAGCAAAAGTATACTTAAAAAAAGGTCACACGGGGCAAAACATAACGAAGCTATTGCTCATTCTTGGGTGATCAATGGTGGAGAAAGGAAGCTCCAATCGTAAATTCTCTCTTAGTTCCAAAAGCTCCGCAATCGAATCTGCGTTACAGTGTTTTGATTGGCCCAGAGGAGATAATTTTCCATTGAGGGAGGGGAGGCGAATCTGAACTTTGTCCCGTTCGCCGAATAAATATTATTTAGCAATTTTGAAAAATCTCTATTTTGCGGCGCGTATACAATTTAGTATGTGAATTTTGGAGCACAATCTAATATACTAATACACTTTCGACTCTCGAGTCTTAAAGCTGGCTACCATTATTTTTCGGATATATCTGAAAAAAAATAGATCTGGATGACAGCTACCTAGCTCGTGTTATTAAGAAGAAGACGGAAACCGTTTTGAGAAAGTTCCAAGTTCAAGCCATGGAAAAACAGAATGGTGCAGAAAATAATTATTGGGAGAAACAAACTCAGTGATCAAATAACCCTTTTTTGCGGTGCGATCAGGCGTTCCTTGCACCATTAGCCGAAAAAAAAAAAACAAATAGCAAGGCAAGGTACGGTAGTAAAAACTCCAACAGAACACGAAACGTAGCCTGCGTAACCGGCGGGAGTGGGTGCCCGCGCGAACTTCGGTCCTGAACGCGAGTGCAAAAAACCGCGCAGGTCGCGAGAAGAATGGGGAGAAATCTAGTGATCAAATTCCCTCTCGGGCTTTGCCAGGGAGGGAATTCGCCGCAAAACGTTTCGTGCGCGCACACCCACTCCCGGCAGCTACGCAGGCTACGCGAAACGCGGTTCGAGCGAATCTTCTTTCTCGAGGCTCCACGCTCCACGCTTGCCCCATGCCCGCCCGTCTTCCCAATATATAAGTAGCCAAATGATGTACTTTGAAATTATTTTAAATGAACAGGCAGCTACAAAAAAAAATTCCCTCTCTTTGACAGCATGATACTATGCAGATGTATTTAGGTTTATGAAAACAGTAATCCCTTCTTCTTGACTTGAACAATGCCGGGCGGAAATATATCTACAAATTCCCAACCATCTCCTCCCTCGGCTTTCACCCACTCACCCGTTTCCTCGCCCGTTTCCCTCCGCAGCCCACCCCTTCTTCTGATCTCCCGAACTAAAAACCTGCCGCTCTACCACCCTCTAGTCAGCTCTAGATCAGCGAAATTACCCAGGACAACCCAACGATTGACCGAAATGGTTTCAAAACAATCGGCCATTAAACCGACCTATTGCAAAACATTTAAATTTATGCTCGGGTCTCAATGTCCCTCGTGGGTCGATTCATCTTACGCTGTCCTCATGAAATGAAGCGAAGCTCCATTTGAAAAGAATTATTTTTAATAGGACTCCACATACAGCGGAACAAGTTTTCGGATTTGCCTAAATGAGGGTTTCACAATAAGAGAAGTTTATTCCATCGCTTTATTTTGCATCGCTTGGCTTTCCCCCTCTTTTCTCTGTATTTATTGCTGTTTATTTTTTTACGCGCAAGTTTTCTTTTTCACTCGTCGCCTTCTACCAATTAACAGGAGTAATAAATATACTTCGGTGGATTCCGATTCTTACTGACGACTACTTACGAGCACTTACGAAGACACCCGAAAGTTATAATCCCCATATGTCAATGGCAATTTGCAGATTGATTCAATAAAAGCGCACAGAAATGTTCGTAAATATATTTTGTAAATTTGGAATAAACTCTTGTGCTTGTTACTAAATTGTGCTTGCATGTGTGGGTAAATACAGACTAGGAGCAGGTTAACAAGCAGAAACTTCGAGTGTTTTGCTCTCCTGTGGAATTCAAACTAAGAGAGCAAGCCCTCAAACATGGAGTCCTATATCTTCCGGTCAGCTGAAGTTTAGAAATCAACGGATTGAGAGCAATGGATTTCACAAAAATTTCCAATAAGTTATTCCTTCAAATTGTTAAAACTTGCAAAATATGTTACACATTAGTGGTTGTTAAATCGTTAATCTATCATAATTCGTCATTTGCCTGTTTTTTAGAACTACTATCCGATGACTGTTCATGCTCCTTTGAATTATCCGCTGGTGAACTAGGGCTGCCTGCGGGCTCGTTAGAAGAGGCCTCCTCTGCACTTGGTAAATGTAATGGCTCTTCAATATCAGAGTCTTTTTTATCATCTTTGTCCTGCTTGTCCTTTGGTTCTTTGAGTTTTTCTGGTTTTTCTGTCGGTTTCTTTTCACCATCTTTGGGTTTTGATTCTTCCTTAGCTTTTTCCTCTTGCGGTTTATCTCCATTCTTGCCTTCTGTTTTACTTTCCTTTCCTTGTTTCTCTTTCTTGGCGTCTGTTTTGGGTTTGGTTGTGTTTGAAGCTAATAAGTAAAAAAAAAAAAAAGACCATCAATCGATCAATCACTCACTCTATCAGTTACTCAATCAATCGCTCGCTCAATTATCAATTAGTCAATTACTCGATCAATCAGTCTTAGAGAATCTAAGTTCTGTCAAAAGTGACTTAAGCCATCTTGAATTTTGCTCAAGCTGCTTGACAGATTGTTCAAACCATTCGCAAACGCACTACGAGTGCAACGGATTTTGTTCCAACACAAAACGCATGACCCAGTAGCTTAACGCACTAACACTTTCGTCACCATACGACTCATCACCGTGGCTACTCCCCTTGCTAGATTCAGCCCTGCCCATTGATTGAGCTCAAACTGTCACGTTCACGACAAACGCAAAGCGAGCAGCAAGCGACACTCGTATGACTGTAGCACGTGGAGTTCACACAAAGAGCACGTGATTCGTACCTGTTTCATTGACCTTTGGTTTCGGCACGTAATACTTGGCCTTGTTCAAGAGATATACCAGCTCACGGTCAAGTTTGCCTTGTTTAGTCTCGATGTCCTTCACGAGCAAAACAGGGTTTTCACTTGGCTTTGCCTCGTTCTGTTTCTTTTCGTTCTTATCTATCCATTCCTGATTAAATGAAAGGAAAAGGCGTTACTTAAAAGCTTGCTCAAAGGTCCCAGTTGAGCATAGCCTTGCATGGTTGCCACAGACACACCTTCCAAAGTTCACTAACTTTTTCCATGACTTTAAAAAATTTCTCTGACCAAATAATTGCTAAATATGGCTTAGCGGCTTAGTTTCAAACATACAACCACACTTTCAACTCGTTCATTAAGACTGGTACGTTTTCAACAAATTGTCCTTCTTCATTGAGGAAAAATATCGTTGAGACCACAGTGACCCCAATTTTCCAGACTTCCAATGGTATTGAATCAGTAGCGTTAAAATCTTTCAATTTTCCCTTATTTTTCTTTCCTTCTTCAAGAAGTTTTTTCCTGACCATTTCCATTCCTGTGGCAACCTTGCCCTAGGATCACGTTTTTTGAAAGCGTTCCCTTGGAATTTCAAAGAAATACATCTTACCGTGGTGTCGTTGATAATTTTACCGAGTTCTTCCAAGTCCTTCGCTGTGTAAATCTCGTCTTTGTCTGTGATGTTGTTAATTTGAACGAGGAATGTTCTGGACAGGTTTAAGCTGTTCCTTAACATCTCAATTGCCTTGGGTCTCTCCTTGTGTTCCCGCAGGCGAATTCGTAAATCTAACGAATGTTTCTTCAGCTCTTTTAGTCTACTATCGTACACCTGGTCAAAAAGTGAAAAAAAAAAGGAATTCAAGAAAGCTGAAACAAATTCTCTACAATTGGAGAAATTTTCATGAATTGCAAAACCCATATGTTTCAAGGACTGAATTGAAAGGAAGTGTATCTACCACTCAAATAACTCTCTCTGTAAGTCAAGGACTTTTTCAAGACTACAAAAAAATTCTTTCCTGACTGCCTCTACAATACCTCTCTTCAAGCATTTTTCATAATCGAACTTTCAATACTGGGCAAATGTGGAATTACCAAGCATTTTGTTGCTGTTTGTGAAAATCCAATACGGCAATGTAAAAACATACTATTTTCTTCGAAATCGGCGTTATTTCGACAACTTTCAACGTATCGATAGGATGATTTTAAGTTGTTCCAATATACTGCAAACTAAATCGACTAACGTCCGAACGGCGAACGGCAAACGTCCAACCTTAAACTGCAGTTAGACGTTTGCGATAATTGCGATCTCTAATTTTAGGTGTCTAATGACCTAAAAGCTTAATGCGAAAACAAATTCCGCTAATAATCAAACAACAACAACAACAACAACAACAGTGTGGCTTACGTCAGCAGTTAAGTCCCAGCCCTCGTCGTCCAACCACTCCGAGGCTTCACTGAGAGCCTGGTTGATCTTCTCTCTTTCTTCCTCTGTGGACAGTAGCACTCCTTCTTCGCTTGACAGTTTCTCGTGCATGTCATATATGTGTGACTCGAGCAAGTTCTTTGCTCGTTCATTGGCCACTTTAGCGTCATCTCGTGCTTGCAAGTCCTGAAGTCTGTGGAAGCAAACAAAACAAGGAAGACCAGTGTGAAGACCATTTTGTTTGGATTTTTCAACACTGCAATTTTCAAAAGCTAATATCGAACTATGGTCGGCCTTTTGCCTTCGAAGAAAGCCAAGCGTGACAAGGCCCTCAAGGGAACTAGCATTGTGTGAACTCACAGAGTCACGCAAAGATGTTTGGATGTTATATTTGTCACAGAAAAAGTTAATTTCACAATGAACAACACTAAAAAAGAACAGTTTTCTCCGATGGAAAATTACCAAACAAAAAACAATAAGCCTAAAATATAGACTGATGGTTACAACCATGGAAAATTGACACGAATTCAAAACTAATGCTAGTCCTACTTTTTAACAGAGATGGACAAGGAGTCCTCTGTAGTATCGGAAATATCCAGCCATTGCAGCGCCATCTCAAGCGGTTCCCGAACAGTCACTGGCTTGCTTGGTTTTTTCTCTTCTGTTTTCTCTTTGCTGGCTTCTTCCGTTTTATTGGTGGCCTGTTCCTCCTGCAAAGAGTAATTATATTCTGATATATCCCTAGTCTCAGTGGCATAAAGCAACGAGAAAATTTATCAAAATATTATCAACAATTCCACTCTATCTTTTCAAGATTAACTAACCTTTTTGTCGTCAGCAGATTCTTTCTTCTCGTCTCCTTTCTCCTTTTTCTCTTCCTTCTCAGGCTCTTTCTCATTAGCTTGCTTGTCTTCCTGTTCTTTGTCCTTTTCATCCTTTTCCTCTTTTTTCTCCTTTTCCTCTTCCTTCTTTTCTCCCTCTGCCTCTTCTTTTTTCTCGTCTGCTTTCTCTGCCGGCTTCTCCTCGGTTTTTTCATCTTCTTTAGCTTTTGGCTCCTCCTGTTCGGATTTTTCTTTGTCCGTTTTTTCACTGTCTGGTTCCTCCGACTTACTATCACCTTCCTTCAAAATCACCGACAAATGAAACAGCAAGTTACAAAAAAAAAAAAAAAAAAAAAAAAAAAAAAAAAAAAAAAAAAAAAAAAAACCCCAAAAAACAGAAATTGCACCTTCATAAGCCAGAAAAAACATTTTTGAAACAATCAACACAGCTACCAGTGGGATGTTGTATCGATGTACTGCTAAATTCTCAGAACTAGCACTAAAAGAAATGTATGGGATTCAGTAAGAGGAATTTGTATTTTGAGCTCCAGCTACTTACCTCTACTTTGCCTTCTTTATTTTCGTCTTCTTTTGATCCTCCGAAGAAGCTGGAAATTTTGCTTCCGATTTCTGACGGGAAAAAAGTTCACAGACAGATGTAGATGAAATAGAAGTTATCAACTGCATGATCACAATGTCCCTGTACCACTTAAGAACTGGACTTCAATAGAGATCAAAAAGCATAGTGACTTCCTTGCCTTGTCTAAAACTAATTGAATGATTGTTCACTTCAAGGTAGATAAACATAGATATCACGTTGCTAGAAATGCCGAACTATCAGAGTCAGTACACGTGAGTCGGCGTCCACCATTAGACACTTGCTTACTGGTCCCCACCATTATCGAGATTATTATGTTATAAAATTAGAGTTTAGTGTAAAGTAGTAAGGCAAGAATGAATCAAAGCAACCTCTGATTGGTTGCAGAGCGGGAAACAAACACGTGATTGTTTCCTGCCGAGTGACATTTAGATTCAGCCACAGCTAGGTGACCATTAATCGACCAATAACTGAAGAGTGCGCATTAGATTCAACTCATCTCCAGCTACATATTAAACAAAATCAAATAAGTATGCTCACTACCCTTTGCCATTTCCATAAAAAAAATGATTGATGCTTTTAGCCCTGCATAATCGAGTTATGAATTACTTGGAAAGTTTGGAGAGCCGACTCAAGACACTAAAGTTGCTCTCTTTTCTGGGGAACTTCCGATCGTCGAAGATTCGAATTCCTAATCTTTTTACTTTTTTCCATCGTAAATCAAGAGAACAATTTCCGTATTTGCTTCCATTTTAGACAACAATTTTGGCGAAATGAGTTCTCCTCCCTTACCAGTTCCTCCCAATAAAATCAACCATTCTTTTCGTTCTAACAGGACAGAAAAAACTTACTTGCAAATGTTGACTGCTCTTCTTCAGGATTTTCGTCAGGCTTCTCAAACACAGACTCTACCTGTTGAAAACAGAACGTCATTTCAAGGCCACACTGTCAGTCAAAACTGACTAATACCCCATTCACACCGAAGCTAAAACAAGTTTAAAGTCTGTTTAGTTAAACACGGTTTAAAATTGTTTTCCTCATAGAAATTGTTAACTGATGTTTGTCGACTTCAAATGTAGCACAGTGAAAGCACAAGTTAATGCTTACTGGAACCCTGTGTAAAATTAAGTCTTTTGTCTGTTTCTGTGGCTGATTTTCATTTTGTTAATCTAATCTTTTGTTTAGCTAAACGTGTTTTGTTGGTGTGAATGGGGTATAAGTCTACATATACACCCGTCTTTTCTACAAGATCTCAAGTTCGCAGAGGTAGGTAGCAGTTTTAACTTGACAACACGTAAGGTTTTTTCGTACGTGAATGGTTAGGAAGCTTGGTAAAGTTCTTTGTTACTTGTGTTTGTTTGCTATTTTGGCGGTTGAGCCTGCACAAAATCTTACAAAAAAGGTGGTTACATGTACTCTTACAACTCCAATAGAAGCATTGCGAATATGCAATTCATGCGTAGTCTATGAGCATAAAACAAAAAATGTACAGGGTGAAGGACCTTCCAACAAAGCAGTTTTTTATCACATGCTAAATTCCCTGATGTTTCTCCTGACCCCCGACAACTCTGTACAAGAGGAAGCTGAAATGTAAAATGCGCACCTTCTCGAGGTTCAAAATTCCGTTTTCGTCCATCCTGAAGTAGGCCTTGATACCTTTAGATTCTCCTTTGGGAGAGTGTTTTTCCAATGCGGAAGCCACACCCTTCACAGTCACTGACGTTAAATTCGCTGATCCAAGCATACTGCAAAAAAATAGATCCGCAATGCACACATGTGTGAAACGTAAAACAAACTTATACTCCGTTAAGGCAATACCAAATGAAAACGTCTCAAGCCCGCAGTAGGGCACACACGGGCTACTAAGAAACTACAAAGCGAAGTGCCAGGCTCGACAGGAGATGTTTATGAATGGTGCATCTTCATGCTTGTAAAATTGTCTAACTTTTTAAGTTTGTCCATCGGTGATCCGTTCTAATTATCTTCATTTAGTTACTTTCAGTTGAGTGCCGTAAGACCAAACTCAAAGTAATGTACCTGGCCAATCAGTCGAGTCACTTCTGATTGGATGAAAAAGTGGCGTGAGTTTTTTAAGCCAATCTTGGGCCGTGGTAAAGGAAAACCAAATGCTTTTGTAAACTTCAGTGAAAATCGCTCTTAAGACTACAGCATGCAATTTAAACGTTAGAGATTAGTTTTGTTAGTACTGATTGTAATTTGCGTTCAAACAAACTGAAAAAACCTTACACTCATTCAAATAGTTCAATGTCTCGCTGTCAAAGTTTATGGTCTCTTGTCAGTTTTAAATGCGGTAAAGCAGTATCTTTAATCAAACTAAATAGAAAGCTTTCATTTTCCAACAGGACACAAGTTGGACAAACTCGTAGCCATGCAAACTAGTACTCCTACAAAACGAACTGGTTAATTTTTTGCCAAAAAATTAAAACCTACACTGCCACAGAATGCAAAAACAAAACAAACTCCTTACCTTTTTTCCTCTTCACCTAAGAAATCCAGCTCAGTGTAACTAGCATGGAATTCAAAGTCATCCATGTGCCTGTTGAACGTCATCACCTTCTTCTGTGGCACCACATTCATCCGGTGATACAACATACGCTTCACGTGTTTCACACTTTCGGTTCCATCCTCGGCCTTGTTAATACGGTCAAATGACACCTAAAACCAGAACCAGAAAGATAAGCGCGGTTTTCACTCAAGCAACAAAAACAATCGCCCTTTGTTTTGGTTTTACAGCAACTGGCGTGAAAAACTTCGCATCCCTTTCTCAAGCTATGAGACGTTAAACCAAGACAAATGTTGACGCGCTTGCTCATGTTTTCCCGCGCTTTTCACCATCTACAGGAACATGTGTATTTCCTTCGAGTTTTGATTGGTTTATGAAAAGTCAGCCTGCCGGCTGTCACTTAGTTCCGGCCGGAAATAATTCTGCCCTCGCACGCTACAGAATCATCTGTGCCCTTTGTGATACTGTACGATCTAATACCATCACAGGTACCATCAATCTATCGCTTGGCAGACTAGAGAATTACACTTCTTTATTGTATGAATAACAAACCTGTATTGGGTAAACATTTGCATCCTTGACCAAAAATTTCTTCACTTTGAATCCTTTTCCCAGATTTGCAGCTTGATATACAGCGCCTGCATTAGTTGAAACGAGACATAACTAATAGTATTAAAAACTGGATCATTCGATACTGCAATTCAAGAGTTTTCGTTGGCTTAGGCATCACGATATATGAGCCACTATACATTGCTCTTCCAATATGGTAATGCTTTTAGTTTGCTATAATTTTGGGGCGTTTTAATAAAACAATTATACCTCTTGTTGAATACGAGATGGTAGATAGCCGACTTAGAGCTACGCGCCTTGTTGACTATCTACCATCTGAAATCCAACGTGCGCCCGTGGAATAAGTTCGTCTAGTGTAACTATCTGGGTGCGGGCACATGTAGTTCTACAAAGAACATTCGATGGTGACTGATGTTTGAAAACCTGCGTGGAATAGTGTTTGTTTGTGCAGTTTTCTCAGTTGAGTACACTTATGAACAGTTGAGAAATTAAGAATATTTATTTTCTTACCCAAGGCAGCAGCTTCATCAGTGTTGATATTCTTTCCAAGTTCAGGCCTGATGAGAAAATTTCAAATAATGAAATTAAATGACCAATCTCGACTTTTTCAGTGTGGCCACTTACCAGAACTCGCTCTAATAAACCACCCAGCTCTAGATATGACCACCAATTCAAATAGTTTCTAAAGGTGATCGCTCATGAGAGGTTTTCATCGATAAATCATGCTACCACACAGGCAGTATGGAGACAACTACATTAAAGTTCACTTAATATTTAATTCTTCCATTTTTAGTAACGTTCTTATCACCAGTTTATAATCATCAGTCTTATAATCAAACAGTTTATGAGGAGCAGGGATGACCCAGTCGTGAGAGTGCTCTATTCCCACTAATGTGGCCCAGGTTTAATTCTTGCCCAATGCATTTTATAGGTTGAGATTGCTGTTGGTTCTCGTCTTGCCCCGCGGTTCTTCTCTGGGTTCTCCGTTTTCCTCCTTCCAAGTTCTAATTAGACAGGGACAGAGGACCCGCATGAAAACCAGATATGGCTGATGTCGGCTCCTCTCTAAATAT
>OMLO01001635.1_pt1 | contig 17440 bp, 17 predicted proteins | sample 1674811 | NCBI WGS metagenome assembly OMLO01 (sample SAMN06265003, study PRJEB25207) | coral metagenome | isolation source: Coral host | place: Mexico:La Bocana,Puerto Morelos, Mexico | collected 2008-11-13 | reverse complement strand
TGCCAACACTAGGAGCTTTTCCAAATTCCTTTTCCAACCAAACACAAGAAAAACAAGGAAAGCACGGCGAACCAAAAACGAACGCAACATCCACGTTTTAGCTCCATGTCTATGTGTACTCACCTGTGCAACTGGTGCGAATGCGGTACACCGAAGGATTTGTGAAACTTTAGCACTAAGCTGCGAAAACTCAGCTGCAATACATACTGTAGAATATGTAAATGCATTCATAGAGATCCAAGTTATCCTCCATGCAATGCTGCAGACCAATTGTAATTGCCATTCATGGTGATCCGAGTTATCAACCATGCAATGGAGTAAAGAAGGCACAATCATTCACGGTAACCCAAGTTAACCACCATGCAATGATGTAGGCAGTATACATTGCCATCCATAGCGATCCAAGTTACCCACCATGCGATGGAATAGATCGAAGAAAACATCAACTGCCTTGCGTTCTAACTTCCTCATTTGTCTCCCATCGACGGACTCTGTAATGATAACCAAATCGCGCCACATAGTAAAGATCCCAGCCAGCGTCACGACTTTCCAGTCCTGCATCATCTGGAAGGTCTTCACGGAATCGTTGCTGACCTTTCCACCAAGCCACGCTCATCCAGTTTTCCTCATAGTCATGAGAATCCAGTAGGATAGCGTCATTCAAATGGTCCATATGGAATACCATTGATCATGTGTTCGAAGGGATCTGGTGCATCTGAAACACTGCTCTCACTTCATGCATCATCACCATGGCTCGTGACCAGTTATGCTCATGCGATTTGTTGGTTTAGCTTGGTTATAAATGGATTTATAACCCCATCTCACGTTGATCTGCCACAAGCCCGAATCACATCTCTCATAGTTTCACGCATAGCCATATACCTGCACATAGCAGGTCTTCCTTCAACACAGCTCATCACAATACGACGTGCAAGCCGTCGAACCATCCACATGGCCCATGCCCTCGGGAGATCCTTCAACTTCAGCATCAGGCAAATCACCTTGCCACATCCTGACGCCAACCGATTCGATTTCTTCAGCGGAAGGCTCTTCTGCTTCTGGCTCCAACTGAAAATTATCAAAGAAATCCTGATAGACTTGTCCTTGGCCTTCATCTTGGATGGCCATGACACTTCCACCTCTCTCCACATCACTTGCTCCAAATCATTGATGGATCTATGCAAGATGGCCATGTGCTCCACCTCTCTGGCTGTAATTCCATTCCTCTCATAGCTTCGAAGAACTTTCAAAAGACAGAAGAGACTTGCATATCCAAGGCCCTGCGTTGAATGATCTGTCATCATCAAATGCCGTAGACGCTGAAAATTCCGTTGCATGAAAAGGTACACATGAAGCATTCCATACTGCAATAGAGTTGCCACGTGGGGACCAGCTGCATCAACTTCAGGATCTCTTTGAAGACCTGCTCATGTCATCATGATGGTTTGCAGCCATCCAATAATCCGGATCGCTTGTTTCACTTAAAGTGTCTCCTCCTTCGATGCTCCGGGTCCTCTTCTGGCTCGAACTCGCCTGAATCGACGACCATGAGAATTAAAATCACCATCGCCAAAAAAACCACCTCAAAAACTGGCCACTCCATATTTTGGGTGAACTTTCACCACTTAGCACGGACTTAGGCTCATCTGAGGCAACCACTTGACCCAAACCCCCAACCATTTCCAACATTGCCAATCTGTAGAAGAACTCAATGCCAAATCGCATGGAATAACCAGGTTGCCTCTTTTGATAGCATTCTTCGATGCCTCCGGAATTTTCTGCTCATATATTCAGTCTCTCCAATTCGTTCACCTTTCTCATTTACAAAGCCAATGAGAAATAGAAGCGTATTATGCCTTGTCCGGTTCAAACCTTTTTTCCCAAACCAGCGGGACTGGAGCTGATTTGCCTATCCAGTCTAAGGAAGCTGCAGCAAATCAATGGAAGCATGGCCTGATCAGCCATGTGTACCTGCTGAAAGGTTACCGGATTGACAGCGGAACACCAATAATTGCATGCGCTTACTTCTTCTTATTTTATCCAATCGAGTTGAACTGGCAAAGCTTCCGCTGCCATTGCCCAGCAGGTTACCCTTTGAAGGTGAAATGTCTGTGGAAACATTGCCTGTTTGTCGATTTTTGCTCAAACATTCATCTCGGACCCAAAAGCAGGTACGGAATACAAGCTCGGCTCAACAAAATGGAACCCAAAACTAAAAAGGGGGTACCCAAAACTGGGCTTTTTGGAAAATGATTTCCTTTGCAAAGGGCTGATATCAGGTTCCAGCTGCTATAGCTGCTAATGCTCAGGGGTGTAGCCTCGCGCAACGAATAATAAGGTGGCCATAAGGGGTGAGGAAGCATGACGGTTGCTATTCCTTGATGGAAGGGATTTTCAATGCTGCTCGGTTTGCAAAAGATTGGTTGGGATTCGGAGAAAAGAATCAGAAGGCCAAGCAACCAAGTCGGGGCGATATACTTACTACCAACACTGGGCGATTCTTGGTGCAGGAAAGGAAATGCGCCAATCTCAAGGAGGATGTCGTGGGCCAAAAAGTAACATATCATCGGTTGTCAACCCTGGAAATGGCGATCAACAACGCAAGCACCTGACTTCTGGAGAAAGCAATAATTGCATTTTGATTTTGACAGTTGAATATTTCCTGACTATCTCGTCTTCTGGGTTGATAACAAAGCGGGCTCTGTCCGTGTAGGCTGATCGCAAACGAGAAGAAGGCATGCCCTCCAAGCACTACAATGTCTACCCGGAAAACCGTTTAGTTTGTCTGAAGAATGAGTGATTTCCTTCGTCAACAAATGTTCAATGCGTAACATTTTGATACACCTACCCCTCAATGTATCCCCAAGCTAGTGTAGAAGTACATCAATATGTTCGGCTTGGAATGGGTTTCCTCTCCGTCGACCGAGGATGCGCCTCGCCCAGCCATCCTGCGGCTTCGTGCGGCACCCAAATGTAGCCCACAGGTGCTAAAACCTCGATGGAAACAATCTGTTGTAATGAGAATGTTCTCAATCATGCTTGGATCCCTAGTAGATCCGCTCGAGTTTGATGTGACCTCCTAACATCCACTCAGCATTCAAAAGAAAAAGAAATACCGTGAACGGGAAACCCTTCAACCCGGTCATCACCCCAGACCAGGTACCACATGGTACCACCACCGCCATACACGCCCACACACCACCACCTTTCTGAAAATGGGTGCAAAATGTCAGAACCAGTGCTTCAAATTTTGCGATCACGTGTCAAACGATTTGCGAACAGAACTCTTGAGGAAGACGCTGGAGGGGGGGTTGGGGGGAAGGAGGCTCAAAAACTGAAAACCAAATCTGGAAAAGAAAAGGATGCAAGGCAAGGACAGCCTGAAAATGGGAATGCGAAACACCCAAGTCGCCCCGCTACTTTGCATTCTGTTTTGAACCTTCCTTACTTCCTTTCCTTCCTTTCTTCCTATCTTCTTTCCCTTCTTCGTTTCTTCCTTCCCTCTTCTTATCTTCCTTTCTTCTTCGCTTCTTCCTATCTTCCTTCCCTTCTTTGTTTCCTTCCTTCCTTCCTCCCTTCCTTCCTTCCTTTCTTCCTTCCTTCCTTCATCCCTTTCTTTCTTCCTTCCTTCCTTCCTTCGTTGCTTCCTTCCTTCCTTCGTTGCTTCCTTCCTTCCTTGCTTCCTTCCTTCTTGCTTCAACCCCCGAAACAGAAACGCGGGAAACATCCCAGAACTGATGCAGAAACAAATCCCCCAAAAGATTGGATTGCTTTGAATGTTGGCAGACAATGCTTTGTAAGTTGGTCCAAGCGATTCGAAGTGGAGGTCGATCGAACTGATACTTGAAAGCATCACATCCCAAGAACGCCAAAACCATCCCAGCAAATTTGCTGAGGTGTTGAAGTCTTGCATGCAACGCTACAACTTCAGAAGACTTCCATCCTTGCCTTCTGGCGGGTGAAGTGGCACGTTTGCCCGTAGACTGAGTATGCTCTCAACAATGTCACCCAACAATGTGCACAAACACGTTCCGTGGGAAAGGGCCATGGAAGTAAGTTAGCCGCAACTTTCGGGAAAAACATCACGGAATGTGTTCTTGGTTGGACCGGAACTTTTCCAAGGCAAAATCTTAGCATCTAACCAGCTGGTGAAAATGCGCTATATTGTTGTGTAGTGCATTTGCCAAAAAAAATGTTTAGTCTGATGGAAATGGATTCATAACCACCCCGAAGTTTTTTGGACGCCAATGCTCAGGCCCACACCGCCCAATCGATGACAGCCCTGCCTGACATTACTAAGACGAGAAACGCGCATGTTGATCAAAGCTCCATCTGCACTAGGCGTCAAAGGAAACAGCGTCAGAACCTGGATTGTCTGGACGTGTGTCTGGTTATTTCTCAAATGCACCATGCCAACACGCAACCAATTGTTTCAGAATACAGTTTGCAGTCATGCCACTTGTATGGCTGCAAATCAAAGCCGCCACTAGTTCTCGGGCAAGCCCGGGGTGGAAGTTTGAGGGGGTGGAAAATACATAAATACAAGGCCAGAAAGGTTTCTCATACTAAGAACTATTCGCCCCAGTGAGCGTGCAGCCTTTCCCTTTCATCATTACGCCACCACCGCAACACCTCTACCTCCGCCACTATCACCAGCACCAGCGCGAGCAACGGCAACAACAACAACCTAAAAAACTCACAGTTGGACCAATAGTTGTGATGCGCGTGTTTTTGTATGTCACTTTTTGAACCCGCTGAAGGGCCCTGACGTTGAGCCCTACAATTGTGACATAGTGATTCTTTACACACCCCCTCGGCTATGTGCATGTCTGTATGCTGACTTGCACGTAGCTGGTGAAATACTGTACTTCACTGTGGACCCTAGGCTCATGTGTTCATTGAGAGTAGGTCAGCCGCTCTCGTGTTGGATGTTCTGTTGAGGATCCTTCATTCATGGATCCCTTGTGCTCTGAGACGTTGTTGGTGTCGGTCAATCATCTCAGCATCTTGATCTTTTTTTCAGGCTCCACACGCTGTCTCCGTTGTGGTCTGCCCATGTTGCCCTCATCGTCTTCAATCTCTTGCCGCTCAGGTTGCGCCGCTTCTTGTTGCTGATGTTGGTCACGGTAGGCATTGTGGTCTTGTTGACATAGTCCTCATTGTGTTGGTCATAGTTGATGGAGATCCAGCTCCAAATTGTTGAGTTTCCCCTCAACCGTTCTACCGTCTTTGTTCCATAGTATTGAAAATCTGTCTGAAACTGTTGTTGCACCATGGGGTGCATTTTGCCAGCACGGTGGAGATGTGTCTTGTTGTTTCCGTTGGCAAATTTGTCAAAACTTCTCCACCAGTGTTTTCTGCGACAAGATCTTTGTTGGCCTCCATGGGATGTTGTACGTCCAAAGGAAAGCATTCTCCCATGAGAACTTGCTGGCAATGACCTGGATGTAGTTGATGTTGTCCTCGACAGGCTCCACGTTGAAGATGATCTGCTTGTTGAGCTCTCATGTTGACAGGTTGGGAGAGCTCCTCTCTTGAACCTGAAGTTGGTGATAGACATATCCTCTGTTGAACATGTCCACATTGCCGGAGCCGTGGCGACGTTGTGCCTCCTTGTTTGACACGAACATCACCAACTTGAGCAACCTCCGAGAGTAGAGGTGTGGCTCGCTCAAGTGGTTGTGTAGACTGAAACCACTTGTTGAAGCTGAACATGATTTTGGCAGATCTTGGTTTGAGGGCAGCACAAATTGTCTCAGGAGCGTTCGCCAACCCTGACAACATGAATCCAGATCAACTGACCCAGATGTATCTTGGAGCAAACCAACAAGTGTGGTGGCTGATGACAACAACTAAGTCGTACAACAGCATGGCAGGCGAACAAGGTTCGATTCCGCCTCCATCCGGACATTCTTGTTGAGTGCCATCTTGTTGTTCTTCTTCACTTAATTGTTGAGGACTCACGACGTTGATTGCTTGTTGAAGGCAAACGGCTGCAAACAAAAAACCTTGTCAACTCACATGTTGACACCTTCATTGAAAACACCACAGCCCTTGTTCAACAAAATGCTGAACTGATGAAACAAATCAAAGCAAAGCATTATGTTGAATTCCAACTTGAAACTTCATGTTGTCTAAGACATCACGTTGCCAGGTACTATGAAAATCTCCATGTTGATTAAGCATGTTGAAAATTCACATTCTCTGGCCGGCGCAAAAAAGATGTTGTTGAAATACTCCATGTTGAAGTGTCTCGTGGCCCAACGTGCGCGCCCCTTTAATGTATGTAAGGTGTGCGCTGGGTGCATTGATTGTTTGCAAAAGCAATTTGAAATTTGTGAAACTGTGTATGTTGCTTCATCAGAAGCTTGAGTGTGGATAGTGTTGGATGTTGAGGTGACGTTGCAGTTTTTGTGCTGAAACGAACTATGTAAAAAGATATCTGCCGGATTGTCGTTGTGTATTTTGATGGCGCGCAAGTTCTTCAGTGCTACCAGTTGTTGTCTAAATAGATGCTTTAGTTCCACCTGCTTTGCTTTCTTTCCTGTGCCAATTCTTGTTGCAATGCTTGTGCCGCGCAAAGAGTGGCGTTCTACTTCCGTAGGAAATTGTTGCTCTTCAAAATGTGATGTTGAATCCTGTTGTTGACTTCCGTGTTTCTACGTGTCCTGCCCAACAGCTGTCAATGCAACCGTTGAGGTCGTATGTTGTTTGCGTCAGCTTGACTGTTGGTCGTATAACCTGCTTGTAGTGTGTTCTTCCCTTGACGTAGCGTGGGAAGTGTAAGAGCTTCTGCTGATCTGCTGATGTTGGCTGCTGTAATGCTCTTGCAAGTTCTTTTGTCGCAAAGCAAATGTCGGGTCTTGTGTATGTCATCCATTGCAGTTTGCCGACCGCTCGTCGGAATGCTGTGTGTTAATCTTTGCTCAACGGTTGTTTGTGGTCTGCTGTTGGTGTCTTCGGTGTTGTTCCTGGAGCTGTTGCCGGTTTGCAGTTCTCCATTTTTGCTTCCTCAAGAAGTGTGTTGTTGTAGCTGTCTGCCAGTCCAAGTTCATAGTAGTCTCCTCTGTTGGTGATGTTGCGTCCTGTTCGTCAAAGAAGCAGGTGTTACTGAATTGCTTCGAAAATCTTGGTTGTTGTTGTTGTTGTTGTTGTTGTTGTTGTTGTTGTTATCTCCTCTTCAAGAGGAAGTAGCTCATCCACGTAGACCAGATGTAGGCGCTGCGCTGCTGCGTGTAATAAATTCGAGGGGTCTGCTGTTGATTGCTGGAAACCAAGCTGCTGTAGCACATCTGCTAGATTTGTTTGCCAGGCTTTCCGTGAGCTTCTCAGGTCATAGACTGCTTTGCTTTGCTGAGCTTCCAAACGATTCCATCTGATCTGTTGTAGAACTCGCTTGGTGGATACATGTGGAGATCGTCTGTTGCTGCTGCTGCGTGTAGAAGTGCTACTGAAATGTCTCGGATTCGTACGGTCCAGCTGTTGCTCAGACTCAGTGTTAGAAGTAGTCTGAGTACGCTGTAGATTGGTGTGCTTGGAAAAATGACGGGCTCTGAAAACCCTTTTGCTACTATGCGCGCTCGCACTTCTGTTCCTTTGTTGCATAATATACCCATCTGCTTTGTATGATGTTCTTTCGTTGTTCCAGCGTCGAAGTATCTATGTGTACTTGTGTGCACACATTTCGTTGCTTCATCTGCTGTACTTCCTTGTTCAAACCTTGCGTTGTCATTTGCTTGTCTAATCCTTCAGTGTCGGTGACGATCGGCTCAAGTAGGATCATCTCTGTGATGTGTTCGTTGGTGTCTTCACTGGAACATGCTGTGATTTCTTGTCACTTCTTGGTTTTGACTGTGGTTGCTGTAATCCGTTGTCTGGATGTTGCTGGTTCTGCTGTTGCTTCTGGTTTTGTCACACCCGTTGGTGCTTCTTGTCATCTTGTTTGTTCAGACAACGAACCTTCTGCAACTTCGTCTAGCAACGTTCGCTTTGGTGATGGTAATGCTGGACGATGATGATGATGATGATGATGATGATGATGATGATATTGATGATGATGATGATATTGATGATGATGATGTGTTGGCGCTGTTGCCAATGGTGAGTCCGTGATTGGCAATTGAGGCTTCTGCTGTTGCTGCTGAGTTGTCGTCTGTTCGCCTGTTGTTTGCGTGGACGCTGCTGCTGAATCCTTCTATGTTCTTTGTGGAGGTTTGTATGCCACTGGTGGTGGTACTGTTGTACTTGCTCTTGGAAACTTGTTCAGTCCACTGTCGCTGATGATGCTCATTAACTGTTTGTCGTACTTTTCCGGCATTGGCCGTCTCTTGATTGCTCTGGATGGTGCAACTTTTGTGTCTATGCTATGCCCAGGAGTGTTTCTCCTGATGCTGTGTCTTTGCCAAGCCAAATTGCTGGGAGAAATCTGTTTTTCCATCTTTGGTAGGTCCTTCACGTTGGGTAGTTGGGAAAGGACTGTTTCTCAAAATTCGCATACTGGTGTTCGATGCTCTTTGTTCCATCTTCTGTAGAAGCTTGCGTCGCCATTTGCATTTGTTGCACATCTTTTGGGTCAGTACACTGCGTGTCGTACTAGCCACGGTATAATTGGATGTTGGCTTGTGATGCTGATGTCGTAGTTTGCTTCAAGTTGTGCTTTCAATGTTTTAACTTGCCCCATCAATGTTCTGCCAAATCTTTCAACAGTTCCTGGTTATTGCGATGAGTATGCTGGTGAATGTCGGACTGCAATGTTGTTTCCAAGCTTTGCTGCTGTTACGTTTAGTAGTGATATAAGATGTTCCTCTTGATCTGATTGTAGTACAGTGTTGCTGAGTACTGCATGTCCCCCTGCCACATTCCATCAGGAATGATTGTATGCATGCACGTGGAAGTTGAAGTCTTGGGTCTTGTTGCTGACTACCAATAGGTGTTTCTTCTGTTCACCTAGTGACTTGAAGTAGCAAAAGTCAAATTGCACTACTGGTGACTGGTGCTTTGCTGTTGCATTGTTGTTTTGGATGCGCATCAGACTTGCTCTTGTTTTGGACGCAATGTTTGCACCAACTTCTGAAGGGTAAATGTGTCAAGTTGCGTTCTTGTGGTGCTGGCTGATCCTCACTTTTGAATCCTCTTGCTGGGGCTGCTTGTTGTTGTTCATCTTCTCCAGCCGTTCATCCTTGTATGATGATTGTTCTTCAAAGTTTGTTGAACCTGTCCATGTTATGTTCAATGTTGCCTTTGTCTTTGTTATCCATGTTGAACCTGTCCATGTTATGTTCAATGTTGCCTTTGTCTTTGTTATCCAGTCATCATCAAGTCTGCATGGCCTGTTGCCATTTGTTGGTTTGACAAATGTCATTCTCTCTGGGCGTAGTTGTGTGACATCTGGTCCATCGTGTGTTTGCTGGGGTATGTAAAGATTTGTTCCCACTTGTTGATGGACCCTCTTCTATACATGTCCTTCTTTGACCCAATTATCCTCTGTTGTTGTTGGAGTATTCTTGGGATGTGGTATTCTCCTGTTGATGTATCTGCTGACTGAGTCAACATTATTGTTGTTATTGTCTTGTCAATTGACTCCTCGTCCGTATGTCTCGTTGCTCGCGCTGTGCTTGGTTGTATCTCATTTGGTCCGTGTGGATCTGTTCGTGCGGGTGTTGGCCTTGCTATTGTTGGCCTTGGTGGCTTGAAGTCAGGTTTGACTTTGAACCATGTTTCTCCTGTCCACAGTTGTCCATCCAATGTTCTCCTTGCCTGTGTTGGCAGCAAACTGTGAAGGATGTTGTTCCATCTCCCCATTGGAACTGGACATGTTGCTTGTCGTTGTCTTTTGTGTAGTCTCGCATTGGCTGTTGCACGCCCAAATGTGATTGTCGCGCGTAACCCACTTGGCTCCTGTTGGAGTCATTGTTACTGGTGAAATTGCTGCCTTGATACCTTGATGTGTCTCTACAATGTCCAATGGTGTGTTGATTGGTGTGCCTGTTGTCTTCACTGTCAGTTAATACAAACCGTGTTGGCTTCAATGTTGCTTCAAATCCGATTTGTGTGTTTGATTGTTGGCTGTTCACTCAATGTGATCTCAAAGCCTTGTTCTGCCAACCTGGTTGCTGACAAGACTGGTTGTGCCACTGCCACATCACAAATGTAGACTGGAATTACTCTTGCTCGATACTTGTTGTTCATCATGTACGCCCATTTGAAGCCATATACTCTGATGGCGTCGTCTGTTCTCATGTCGCGTTGCCTCTGTTGAGAACCATGGTGGGCAAACATGTGTTACTGCCCCGCCGTCGACCATGAGGTCGTTCATGTTGTTCATTTGCAGTGCTTGCGATGCGTTGGATGTGCTTGCAATCCTAATTGCTGCAATGCTAATTAATGGTACCGCTGTTGATGATGATGATGATGATGATGCTTGCTCTGCAGTTACGACTGGCTGTTGTTGTTGAGAGGGTGATGGATCATTGTTCCACCAGTGTGAAATATATAGTTGTTGGATTTTTCACACCACTTTTGCGTTGCGTCGACACTCTGATCATTGTTCTGTGCGCCTTCATTGATGTTGTACACTGAAACTCTGCAGTTCTTCATCGTGTGGCCTGGTAGTCCACACTTGTAACAAATGATCTGTCCTTTTCCTTGTCCTGTGGACTTGCTGCATGGCTTTCCTTTTCCATTGTCATGTTGTCCTTTCCAAGGCATTCCTTGTCCAATTTTTCCTTTTCCTTGCGTTGACTGTGAACTGTAGCTTCCCTATTTATGTTGACCGTAGCTTCCGTAACCTTTTCCTTTGTTGCCTGTCTTACCTTTGTGTTTGCTTTTTCCTTTTTTTGTGCTTTCCTTTGCTGATTGCTCCTATATGCATTGGTGCTGCTCCTCCATTGTAGTTTGTTGATGCTGCTGATGACAGATTCTGTTGTCACCTGCTGAAGGTGGTGTGTGCTCTTTGGTATTCTGTGATTGTTGTTCGTATCTCAGAGTATGTTGGTGATGCTCCTGCATTGAGGTGTAAGTGTTGCTTGAATGGTCCTCTTGTTCTGTTCATCAGAACTGCCACTTTGACTTGATCTGGTAGATTTGTGGTGTTGTCTGATTCGTATTGTTGGATCTCGTATTCCCAGTTGCTGAATGATTCTTTAAAGTTGTTGCGTCAAATGTTGGTTCGAGCAGCCATGCTCCTTGTTCCCAGCGGTGTTTTGCATAGTAGTGTCAGTTGTCTGTAGATCTCAAGTCCAATATCATGTTGATATTGTCTGCACAATGTGGCTGCTGCAGCTGTTGTTGTTATGATCAGCACATACTTCAAGCTGTGATCTAGTTGCAACCACTCATCTACTTCTTGTTGGCTAGCGGCTGCCCCTCTCAGTCGTGTTGGTGATTGCGCTGCTTTTGGGAAGTAGTTGTGTTTTATTACCACGTACGATGCGAACTTGTAACGCCACCGAATGTTGTGTAATCTCCAAAGGATGGTGGCTTCAACTTGAGCCTGTGTTGTGACGCTAGGCTTTCACCTGAGTCTTTTGTTGTTGCTGCTGCAGCTGCTGGTGAGCTCATGTTCCTGTCCGTTGGAAGTCCCCTGTTGTGCAGGATCAATCTTCCTCTCAGTCCTTACTGTCCCTGCTTTTCAGTACTCCGTTGACAAAAAAACACAGTTGGACCAATCGTTGCGACGCGCTTGTTTTTATGCCACTTGTTGAATCCGCTCAAGAGCCCTGACGTCGAGCCAAACGGCTGTGACATAGTTGGTTGGTGAGGTCTGGGACTGTTGATTCTTTACACAACCAAACAACCAACCCACCGAGCAAGCAAGCAAGCACGCAACAAAAAAACAAACAAACAAGCAAGCAAACAAACAAACAAACAAACAGACAAACAAAACAAACCAAACCAAACAAACCAAACCAGACAAACAAAACAAACAAAACAAAACAAAACAAAACAAAACAAACCAAAACAAAACAAAACAAAACGAACAAACAAACAAACAAACAAATCAAACCAGACAAACAAAACAAACAAAACAAACAAACAAACAAACAAGCAAACAAACAAACAAACAAAACAAAACCGAACAAAACAAAACCAAAAATCAGTCAAAGAAAAACAAACAAAGAAACAAAAAAACAAACAAAACAAGACACACAAAACAAACCAAAACAAACCAAACAAACGAACGAACAAACAAACAAGCAAAAAAACAAGCAAACACACAAAACAAAGCAAACAAAACAAAAAAACAAAACAAAAAACAAAACAAAACAAACCAAACCAATGAACGAACAAACAAACGAACAAACAAACACAAAGCAAACAAACAAACAAACAAAAACGAACGAACAAACAAACACAAAGCAAACAAGCAAACAAACAAACAAACAAACAAACAAACGAACAAACAAGCAAAAAACAAACAAAAAAAACAAACAAACAAACAAACAAACAACACAAAACAAACCACACAAACAAACAAAACAAGACAAACAAAACAAAACATAACAAAACAAAACAAAACAAAACAAACAAACCAACCAACCAAACGAACCAACGAACAAACAAACAAACAAACAAACAAACAAACAAAACAAGAAAACAAACAACCAAACAAAGCAAACAAAACAAACAAGCCATCAAACAAAACAAAACAAACAAAACAAAACAAACAAAACAAAAAAACAATACAAAACAAAACAAAACATAACAAACAAACAAAACAAAAGAAACCACACAAACGAACAAACAAACAGAGCAAACAAAACAAACAAAACAAAACAAAACAAACAAACAAACAATCAAACAAAACGAAGAACAAAACAAAACAAAACGACAAAGCAAACATAAAAACAAACAACAAAACCAAACAAAACACGCTGCAAAAAAACAAAACAAAACAAAAAAACCAAACGAACGAACAAACGACCAAACAAACAAACAAACAAGCAAACAAGCAAAAAAAACAAACAAACAAACAAACAAACAAAACAAAAAAACAACACAAAAAACTAACAAACCAACACACCAACAAACAAACAAATAAACAAATAAACAAACAAACAAACAAACAAACAAACAAACAAACAAATAAAGAAACAAACAAACAAACAAAACAAACAAACAAAACAAACCGCAACCAAACAAACAAACAAACAAACAAACAAGCAAACAAACAAACAAGCAAGCAAGCAAAACAAACAAACAAACAAACAAAACAAAACAAACCACACAAACAAACAAACAAACAAAACAAAAAACAAAACAAAACAAAACAAACAAACCAACCAACCAAACGAACCAACGAACAAACAAACAAACAAACAAACAAAACAAGAAAACAAACAAACAAACAAACAAACAATCAAACGAACAAAACAACAACAAAAAACAACACAACAAACAAACAAACAAACTGAAAAGCTCTAGGATTTTTTCTCCGGTACAACTAACAGTGATTTATTCAGTCAACCCCTCCGTGGACGCATCGTCCTTTCCAGTGACTGGCGCCAAACAGCCAGTCTTGACACTATCAGTGGAGTGCGCGATGATGTGATGGCCAATGCATGTGCAGTGAATCAGTGCCAAATTCTGTACAAAGCATGCAGGGACAAAAGAAAACTTGCAGCGAACATGCAGAACCAGTCTGCAATCAGCATCAAGCAATGAAATGCAGTACGTAGTGCAGTGTGCAAATGTCGAGTCAAAGTGACATCTTCAGTGACACTTCAGTGTAACAGTCAACATACCAGTATTCCATCAGATCAAAAAGGATCACAGTGTCATATACTCCGTCTCATTGAATGCCAACGATAGTCAGCCTAACTCCATCAGCAGTGATTTGGCAATCCAGAAATCTCCACATTGACAAGTCCATGAGTCATCAGTGCAGTAAAGACATCGCTCAGTGCAGTCAGTCATCACATCATCGTGTCTGATCTGCATTTGCTTTACAGTCATGATACCACACAGTAGTGTGCAGTTCAGTTCAGCTTGAGTGGTTCAACCAGTCCACCCACAGTGCATGGTAAGAAGATGCCGAAGACAGATCTGCCTTCAGTTCATGGTGCTGTGTGACATCTCTTTCCTCATAGTCCAAGTACAACCTGTGGAAGGCAGTGAGAGCTTCAACAATGTTTATTCTTTTGAGCTTAGTTCGCGGTGAGGTTGTGAACTGTTGCAGTGCCACTAGGAAAACTGGTCGGAGCTGGATTCAACCGCAGTACCATCAGTTTCTCAGCATTGCACTTGGCAACGCCTCAGCAGTGCACCCCTTGGGTTTTACCGGAAGATCACCTGCTGCTTGACGAACATTGTCTGTGAAATAGTGCCAGTGGACAAGATCTCGCGCAGTGGGAAGCTTTTCAACGCATCGGCAGCACATACGCAGAAGAATGCATCCACCTATGTTTTCTGTCTTAAGTTAATTCTGAAAGGAACCATTCAGCCTTCTTGTGATCTATTGCAAAAACCTCGAGTGCTTTGTGAAGTTTTCTTGCTATTTGTCCCATTTTAGTTTGACCATGCGTGAACGGTTGTTGGTCTCGCCCAGCTTGTCAATCATATTCAGAAATGCCTTCGCAATCACAACAACCAATCAAATTCATTTAGACATATTTAGACGTGTTTACTCAAATCAACGTGTTGCACAATACAAAAAGAACAACAGAGTTGAATCACTACAACATTTTCTTTTATTCTAACTGTGATTGGTTGCAACGCAAGTCCAAGTCAAGGCTTCGTATTGCAATTTCCAAAATTTGGAGATGAACTACCTGCGGAAGATTGGATCAGAGCCGAGATGCCGGCGGATCAGATTTTGGAAAAGCTAGGGAACGGTCGACCCCGCAAAATTTGTTTCTTGGAACTCAGAATGGACGCACCGGCCTTGCCGAATCACAAAGACCTGGAGTTCCCTACGGCTTCCTTCACAACGTGTTGGTACAAGACAAGCTTCCACGCTTGGAAGAACATGAGAAACGAAACGACCCCAAGTTCGTGGACAGGGTTGTGGTATTCACCTGTCAGCAAAAAGATTTCTTTGTCTTCTAGTACCTTCCGACATTCCGGAAGCAAGTTTATTCTTTTCAGCGTGAATATTGAGACCAAAGCGGCTCTTCGGGCCGCAGGAGAGACGCCCAATGGATATATCCTTAGTGAAGATACCTGCATCCACCGCGTGGCAGGAGTAGAAGCCTTGGATGGACCAGGTTGGCTTTGGCATCAAGAACGATTTGGAACCGTACAAGCAGAACATCTTTTGACATAACACTGCTGGGTTTTCATTGACGATGTAAAAAGCAGAAAGCACTCCTCCTGCAATGAAAGATGTTCTTCGACAAACGCTATGAGGAACCCCGAATTCCCGGAGATCAAATCACTAACAACACGGCGGAAACTAAGGAAGAACAAACTGCAGTTGACACAGCCGTTGACGCTGTGGCGGTTGATGTAGCCCGCATGATGGAATCGTTGCAACGGAAGAAGAGGATCGAAGCGAAGACCATGCCTCAGCAACCTGAACCAGAACCACCTGGCGTAAGGGACATCCTCGTCATCAAGATCAACGCTGAAAAGGCCCAGGGTCCACCGAACACTGAGAGAGACTCAGGGTGCTGTTCCAGCCGTGATGTCGGCTTCTACTTTCTTTCGCGGCAGATATGGAGGATCTCTTGGCCAAGAATTTAGTAGTTTTCGTGGGTTTTCAAAAACCGGTGGAACAATTCAAGAAATATTGCGGCGCAAAAAAAATAGCCTTCAGGTCATCACTCTTCTTTTACAGATTTGATTCTGGATAACCACCTCACTTCGGGTCCAAATCATCGAAGTGTTGATCTACGTTTGTCATGATAAAGCTTATGTGTATGTTTATTGATATAATTTAAAATATGTGTTTAAATAAATTAAATATTTTATTGCAAATTTGTATAATAATATGTTCAACTGTAGGTTGTACCGAAATATTATTTACTGCAATGCAAAAGATTTATTATTCATATCATATGGAGATTCACCATTGAACATCTTCACGCAAAATTGGGCTAAATGCCACCTTTTAAGTACAATTTGATTTTTTTCTGATCTTGATTTTAGTCGGTCCCAATAAGCCTGAGTCGGGCCGTGCTGGGCATGGCGGGCAGGTTCAATGAGTGGGGAAGGGCTTGCAAGGAGTACCAGCTTGAAAGTCTGAAGTCAAGTAGTGGGGGTGGACATCAGTATTTCTTTACCGGCTACTATCGGCCTACAAGTGCACCGGACTGCAACAATCTCAAGTCTGACATCTCTGGTTCCTTCATGACTGCCCCGCCCTCAAAGATTTTTCAGTTGCTCTGAATTACATTGCATTCAAACATTGATCAATGGATACCGAGAATGGATGTTCTTAACGCTATTTTTTCCATGTTCTCAGGATTTCTGGGACACCTGCATGGAAGCTGGCCCTAAGACTCGACCCCAAACACCGTTTGCAAAGCCGGTGCCAACACTGAGTTTGCTAGCATTTTCTGATGGGACTGTGGCGAACCTTACTTAATGTTGGTCCAAAAAAGTTGTTTAGTTCTTGGCCCCAAACACCTTCATTGTGTTTTATTTCATTGTTTCACCTGGCCTAGGATTCCTGCTGCTGTTATGGATTCTCTCGTTGGAGAATCGGATGGAGGGAGGTTGTCCAGCATGAAAGAGAAGGTTGCCAACTTCAACACCAAGTACAAGCAAGGCTGTGGTCCCGACCGGCGGTTCATCAGGTGCTCCGCCGCCAGAGGCACCTCGCATTTTGTGCAATCCTAGATTTGCTGAGGGGGATAGGCCTACCGACGTGTGAGTCAGACCCTGTTGCCCTCTGCAGCGCTTCCTTTGTCAGAATTTGAATCGTCGAAAGAGTTCCTTGATTGAAAGAATGATTAAATTTGAAATTCAGCCTCTTTTTTTTAAAACTCCCTGTCTAGTTTCCATCATTATCGCGTTCTCTTTGCTTGGAAAGGCCAACCAAACTAGCCCAACATAGGCCACTTCTTTTAACCCATCAGGTTTGAAAGCTTACTGTATCTCTTGTGAATATGAACGATGGAAAGTTGTTATATGTTTAGATTCTAAATTGCAAAATGTATGTCCCTTTGCTGGGAATCAAAGGGCCATTTTTTCATACACTCAGTTGATTTGGTGGTGGTGATGGTGGTGGTGATGGCAGCAGCAAAAGGTAGAAGTTGCAGTACTAAACTTGGAACTAGCATTAGTACTGCTTCTGGTACTGCTACTGGTACTGCTACTGGTACTGCTACTGCTACTGCTACTGCTACTACTACTACTACTACTACTACTACTACTACTACTACTACTACTACTAGTACTACTTGTCCTACTTGTCCTACTTGCTGCTGATGCTGTTGGTGAAGTAGTTCACGTCAAGACTTAATATTAGATGAAATTATTGGTTTCGATGTTTTTGCTG
>OMLO01001634.1_pt1 | contig 17451 bp, 11 predicted proteins | sample 1674811 | NCBI WGS metagenome assembly OMLO01 (sample SAMN06265003, study PRJEB25207) | coral metagenome | isolation source: Coral host | place: Mexico:La Bocana,Puerto Morelos, Mexico | collected 2008-11-13 | reverse complement strand
CACAAGTTTGATTTCAGACCAAAATTGCACGACCCGAAGTTCAATTGCCACTTTATTACATCCATTTTGAAATCGCATAATTTAATAGCCTAAATACAGGAACTACTTCAACCCCCTTTCATTTGCCAAACAATGGCCTTTTTGTCTTTTATTTTGCTGCAATGTGATTGGTTAGTTAAAAAAAGCCTTGAAATCTGATTGGTTGTTTTGTTTTACTGTCTCATTCTCATTGGCTGAGATAAAGATGCCATTTAGAGCAAAACATAGTGCGATTTGGGAATAAATCGCACTGCTGAGAGCCACTCAGATTACGAGGATAACCAGTGATTTCAAAATGGATGTAATAAAGATTAAAACGTTCTTTCTATTGCCTGTGTTGCAAGATAGGAAAGGAAATGGAGAGGAGAAAAATTCAGGGACTCTTGGCTCATATGCAAACTTTATTTTACTTGTCTAGTAAAATTCTACCAAGGAGTATGCAATTCTCATACCAGGCTTGACGTCCATTTGAATGGCTATCGGAACCAGGTTTGTCCTGTCGTTTGGATGAACAGCAAAGAATGCTATCGGGGAAGTGGGGTGCCACATTTCTCTTCCAGGGCGAAATTCCATGATATCTGGCATAGGTGGCAGGTTATCCAACAGTGGGTACCGCAGGACAAACACCATTCGGCTGGCTATTGCCTGTGCATAGGATCAAATATGAGTAGTGATGAGACAATTATATACCTGACCCAGGCTGTTCGAAAGGTGGGGGTAACCCTGCGATAGAGTAGCATCAAATCCAGATGGGTGTAGAATATTCTTAGCCGCTTCATGGTACAGAAACCGGCATCAGCTCCGGCCTAATGAGTCATGTGGCTTTAACCTTTAAGTAATATGTTACATCGGCGAAACTCAGTGGGCGTACTCTGAGAGAACATCTTCGGAGCATCAATAAGAGTGCGCCTGGATTCCCCGTCGCAGAGCAGTTCAGCTCCAACGGACACACCGCAACCGATACACAGGTCCGCGGCGTAAAACTCTTCGGCGGGAACAAACAGAGAAAGAGGCAGGAGATGCGTCTCGTTTTCCGGCTTGGAACCTGTCAGTCGCGCGGCCTCAATTCAGACTTTACTGAGGTTCGCGCGCGCGCACGTACTCTTATCCACTGATGAAGGGCAAAGCCCGAAACGTTTGGATTATTCTAACTGGACTTTTTTTATCTTACATTTTCATAACTTATTACTAAGAATAAGTGCTACGCAGCTTAAGAAGTTTTTCATCTTCAAATAACGTTAACCTTTACCTATACCATTTTAAGAGAAAGATATTTTATCAAAACAAAAAAATTAACAAAATTGAAACACATTTGTCGTTCGTGCATATTTATCCCTTGTTGCCATTTTTACAGGAGATGATTTAGTTTCTAGACATATAGGCCATTAAACTACTACGTGAAAATGAAAAAAGAAAACGAAGGTGATTTACAAGCTATTCTTTTTTAAAAAAGTACACTTTATATCTTTATTAAAAGAGAAAACTAGAATTACCTTTTCCAGTGGAATTTTCGGCATGTTTGGGGTATTGATAATAAGGTTTTCCCAGTCAAATTCTTGGTTTAACTTTTCCTTGAGATCAGTCCATTGGATGCCCACATTCTCTACAAAGAGGAATCACCGTGTCACAAACACTTGAGGTTAGTACTTAAAGGCCTCGTATGAAGACACAACAGTGATCATCGCAGTTAGGCCCACAAGCGAACTTGGTAACCGGAACTTCCGAGACGAAATTCAAATTTAACGGAAATTCCTGAAAAGAGATTTCCGAAAGTCTGGGTATATCGGCCTCACGAGTTTGTCCTCTTTTTGGGAAATTCTGGAAAATGTTGAACCATTCGGCATTGCAAATTTTTGAAAACGTAAGCCAAAGAATTTCCAATTCTAAATGAAAATTGCCCTTTGTTTCTATTGTCTGGGTTTTACAACGAACAAAGAAAACAGAGCAGAAATGCTGTAACGAGCCACGTCATACGTCATGCAGGATTTGCGCATCTTGGAAAGTTTAGCCTAACACTCTGTAACTCCGTGCTAATCTTCTCCATCCTTTTAACCATCCTTGTACCTTTACGGTTTATTATTATCTCTTTGTTGTTTTTCTATCTTAGTAAACTACTATTTTCAGGTTTCCTTAAGTTTAAAGGTAATTTTGTATGTGGCCAAAACAAATCAAAATACCGCGACTGAGCTTCTTTAAGTTCAACATGACTCGTGTGACTTAATCTGTTTACCTCGATCTGTTGTAACTCTCATCAGTGTCATGGGATTAACGCCCGCGAGCCGTTGCTCAGCGAACACCTTGTCGCGCATCCAGTACTTGATGATATCTTGGAAGGGTTCTTCATCAGATGGATTTTTGAAATACGGATCCTGCGCGAGAGAAATTAACATTTGTTCCGTTGTTCAATTGTTAAGCTGCTTGTTGACGTTTCACGCTATCCCAAGTATTTATATCAGAAATGATTGCGCAACTACCCTAGAACTAGCCTTTTAGACTCTCGCTCTTACAAACCCAAGCTATTATACCCTCAGATTCCTTCATAGCGTCTGGCAAGATAGCGCCATCTTGCCCGCTCGAGTGGTCAATTACAGCGCAGGATTCGGTTCATCTGTCCCGCTCACCGTGAGCAATAATTTTTACTTCTCACCCCTAATGACGCTTGCGCCTTACGAAAGAAAGCGTATATCTTGACAAAGTCTTCAAAACTTTCTATGTCTTTTCCTGCGTTCAACTTTGCCCATTCCTTTAAGATGGTGTTGCTTCCATTGGTTTTTGTCAGATAGATGTTAAACTCCCACATCTCAAACGGGTGCTTGCTGAATACGTCTAGCTGAAAGAAACAACGGAGAGAAGCATTAGTTAATAATTAGATTATCGCCTGATACTTGACGAGGGCGATAGCTCCAAGAAAAACATATTTTTGCAGTATTTGTAAAAGGGTATGGCAGTAGGGTATGCCAGTAGCCCGTCACTAGGAGCTTACAACATGGATTTACCGCGAATTTAGACCCAGTAGGAACCCCAGTGACCAATCACAGGCATGTCTTCATCATTTCACCCCGGCGAAAATTAGAAAAAAAATCCGTAATTTTTTTCTTTCAAATGCGCGCTCATGTAGACCGGATCTGACCTATTTCGTGGGCAAAGAAGGTGAAAAATAGACAGGTCTGTAAAAATACCGTGACATGTTATGGCTCACTCCTGGTATGCTAGGTTTTGATGTTGCCAAGTTTGTTATTATGTTTAGTCTTCATGAACTGACACTACAAGGAAGATTTTCTTTTTAAATGTGGTATTCTTCATTTCTTTCTAATATTCAAAAAAAGGATATTCAAAAGATTATAACTTTTCCTTATTCTGTTACCTGCTTTTCAATTGTCATGTTCAGCAATCTGATTGGTTGTCCCTCAATGAATGGCGCCAACTGATAGAGCTTTTTGTTAGCTTCCAGTAGCTGATAACGCTTCCTTTGACAAGCTTGAGAAGTTTTCTGAGAGAGCTCGACGGGACATTCGTCTCCGTATATCCCTAACGATGGAAACATTATCTCCTGAATGCGACATTAAGGATATGTTTTTACTTATTGATTACAAATTTGCCAAGTGGAAGGGAGAAATACAGAAGAACATATGTCTCCTACAACGTGATGAACTCCTCACTGATTTCAATGATGTAAAATGATGGCGTGTTTTGGTTTTAAAGCGGGTTCAACTGACATTGATCTGTGGGATGGAGTGGCTTTATTTCTTATTTTATTCAGTGAGCTAAGATTGTAACTACTTAACCCATCCCACATTGAAATCCTACACTTGGACCCAATCCACAAAAAACTAATAAAAATCAAGAGGAACTGAAACAAAGTTAACCAAAATATCGTTCTTAAGTTTACTCTGCATCAGACGTTATGGACCCTGGCCTTGTACTGTGTTTCGGTTTAAGAAGCTGAAATAGGCTGCTTTAACGATCACTGAGCCAAAAAGTACGATTTTCTTACCACCCTAAATTAACCAGAATTAAGCAAAGCTGACTTTCTTTCATACCTAGGTTTCCATTCACAAAGCAGAACGAGGACAGGACAACCAATGCAGTTAACGGGAGAGAAATCATCTTTGGTACTCCAGTTCAGTGGAGATCTTATATCTGCAGATGGCGAAATATCCGACACGGACAGTTACTAATACATTATCACAAAATACATTTTATGCGTATGTGCTACCGTCTACACTCTTTCTTTAAAAGATTATAGGCTGAAAGAATTCATCTTGTGAATAGTTTCAAGTTATGGCATGTGACATTTCTGTTTTTGAATGTATCTGGTGTCTGTGTTTGAGTAATTTTGGGGCCAGCCTGCAGGCATCCAAGCCTGATATGACGCACAAAACTTCTTGCAGAAATGTCACGTGATTAGCATCGAACGTGCGGCTAGCGTTTCGTGGCTTTTTATCTAATCCTTCTGTTTAGAGAAGGAATAATATCATACGGTTTAGTTAAATGAAAAACATATTTTATGTGTTGTATTTACAAATTTTCAAAACACAAAGATGTTCTTTTAAAAATCTGAGCCTCGGGTTTATTCTCAAAAATATTCTTAAAATTTCGCAAATTTTAGCCTCATATAAGAAAGAAAGAGTGTAAAGGGACCAACCTTTGGTGGTTTCCTTCATTACTAGGCAGGCTCTTATTTGTCCAAGCATTGATCAATTTGATACTTTGATTATTTTCATACAAAAAGCGCATTATAACTACCAAATACTGTTGTCAGTATTATTACTATTCATGATCATGAGTATATGTTTAATTTCAAGCAAGTTCTCCACCGTTCAATAAAAGTTGATTAGCATTTGGCCTTACGCTGTCAATAATGTCTGGGAAACTCAGACAAAGTGAACTGACGGTGTACATCCCACGGTACAATTAGCCCTTCTTTCGCTTAGTCCGTTGAGCGTATAGGACAAACCTACAGGACAAACATGGCTTCTCGAAGCCCTTCTACTACTCTTTTCTTCCTCTGTAAAAAGTTGTTTTTTTGCATTTGTGCATTTTGCCGAATTAATGAATCTGCAAGTTTAGCTAACCATAGCTAAAAACAATTAAACATACTTGGCTAAAACAGAATCGAATCACTTAATTCATTGCATCCTGAATCTGCTTCGGTATAACTGTACAAGAGTGTTGTAAATTCCTTTCAGTCACATACCAGAACTTACAAATTAAGCAAAAACCGCCTTTGATTCCCAAAGAGGAGTGCGTAAACGATAATCTCAGTTCATGTGCTTCAATGCTCCACACTTTATCACACTCCCAGTGCATCCGCTCGACTGCAATGTTTCGTATTAGCGTCCTGTTCAATACTGTTTTTTTAAGTGAATACCAAGCTTGTTCAAAAGAAAAGGAAGGTCAATTTTGTTGACATTGCCATAACCGCGTAACTAAGTTGACGCTTCTCAAACAAATGTCTAGTTTCGACTGAGTGGTTTAAACGGAAAACCTGAATGAGATTGCACAATCGGCCATTTTTGATATATCAAAATTCTAACATAGCTGCGACGTTTGGAAGAATAAAGCAAAAAAATGAATAATTTATCCCTCAACCTCGATATGATTTGTTAAATGGCCTATTCCCAAGTAGTAATTCGTCAATAAAACTTCGGCTTTCCCTGATGTATTTCAGAAAATTCTTTGTACAAAAGTTCTACACCTCTAACTGCGCCACTGCTGGCTGAGGCAGCTATTTCAACTATACACTTCAATCCCGTTGCTAGGCAACGTAGTTACTTTGCGCATTCCAAATACGAGCTCGATCAATCGTTGATTTCAATGGACTAACCGAGACCTCCGCAATTTACAGACAAGGAATGGTGCTAGTTCCCTGGATAAATGGGCTCCTGATTTTGTATGACACCGTTTTTTACAGTGATCGTCTTCATTTCAGCAAAGCTACATTGCACGAATAATATTCAAATGTGATGCTGTACTGGAGTCAAGATTAAGGCCTCTTCTACACTGATGCGTTTTTGCATCCTTTCTGATAAGTTTTCGCGCCAAGCGTCCACGCCAAAACAATAATAAACACTCATTGTTTTCATCGAAAACGCACTATAAATTTAAAAACGTTGTCCATGGTTGAGATATTTGAAAACGGATCACAGTCCTATATAGTCAGTGGACAGCGAAAATGGAGGCTTAAGCGTCAACGCTACGTTAGCGCTGACGGAAATTTTCTCTGCCAAAGGCGCCTCGTCGATGTTTTTTTTTTTATATTGCTTAAGCCGGCATCATTCCTCTAATAATTACCATGTTCGTTTTTCTTTTTCACTCGGTAAATTTCAACTTTTAAACAAACAGAGACCAAACGAAAAAAAAGGAGCGACTTCATTTTCAAGGTTTTGAAAATAATCTTTTCGTGAATGTCTTGATCAAAGAATAAAGACTTAATTATAGCATATATTTTCCAAGTGCTTACAATTATACCTTTAAACTTAAAGATCATTTAAACTGGACTTGAATTTTTTTTTTTTTTAATTTAACATAACCGGTTGCTTCTCACCTTAATAAAAAGCTCAGGCAGATTTTGCGGTTGTATGCAGACTTTGATCCCTCAGTTATAAGTAGGAAATATGTTCATTCAGGTTCGTTAACTCAAATCAAACTGCAATGATCGAAGACCGGGCTGAATCGGATAAAATATCTGCTAACTGTCTCCTCACTTTCCTGTACGAACAATATCGTTTTATTCGTTTTTTAACGATAGTACTTTAAAAGGTTAATAAACGAACTTTAGTGTTGACTATGTCTTATTAAAGGCCTTTATTAAAATCGATTTATTTGGCTTGATAATGGTTCAACTTTGCCATCACAGGATATTTTGAAGTGTAGTGGAAGCTTATGTCAACAGAGCCTTATGACTCTGGGGTTTTATTTAAGTAAAAGTGATTAAAAAAATCAGAGAAAAGGATGTAACATATCTCTTTATTTCCGCGGAATATGCTTTGATCACTCTTTTTCTTGTTTTCATAGATGTATATATAGTATCGTTATCTAAATTAAATTTTTTTACCGGCAACGAAACATGTTGTGAAATGCCGGAACTGAAAATGATATTTTTTTTTCAATAGCTCTAACTTTTTCACATGCCTACTGTTTTAGGTATTTGTAGCTTTTCTTCATCTTGGTAAATATGGAAAGGAAAATAGACAAAGCCAGAGTTTTGAATTAAACCAATTAGGAAAATAAAGTATAACTGAGAAAATAAACTGCATTTGAGATGCATCTACTTATCGTGACGAAAGTTTAGTTATGAAAGAGGGTAGACTATATAATATTGTGTTAAAAATTGTTTCTACAAAATTACTTTCAGTCGAGGTTAAGACAGCCACAAAATATTATTATGATAAATTAAAGAAAGAGTTAATGCTAAACTTATAACAATCGTGAAAAGTTCAGTTTGCCGGGACTGAGAACGGTTATACAATTTATTTCGTTATGTGTTTTTATTGTCCAAATGCCGGCCATGATAAGAAAATCCCGATGATATGAACTGAAATACGCAGAGTAAAGCAGACTATTAGAGACCTTTAGGAAGAGGAACCGACAGACCTGACCAGACCAAATTGCAGTTTTTTAAGGCAATTTTAAATGCAATGTGATGGTCGACTAGACGCAATTCTGAAATTTCACTGGTGCAGAAGTAAGACAAGCAAAGAAACGTGTGATGCTGTGGATCTCGTTGCTGAAAACCTTACAAATATAAGGGATCGAAAGTTAAAATATCACTGTACGCTTTCAAACAAATTCTCTTCTCTCCAATCAGTCAAGCTGTGGGCGTTTTTGGGAAACATCATGACCTTGCCGACATTTTCGAAGTTTTAATCATTTGTTGATAAACTGAGTTTAATTCATGTCATGTTTGCTTCAATCGTCCTTTAACTTGGTGACCTCGACACGTCGTTCAGTTCTCTATTACGAGCCCATTAGAACATTGAGCAAAATATAGTGACTAAAAAGAAGTTCAGTCATGGCATTATGGCCTCGTACAAAATTACCGTAATTTGAAGGAAATCTTAAAATAGCAGTGCAAAAAGAGAAGAAAACACTAAAGAGATAATAATGAATAATGAAGGAACAGGGATGGTTAAAGATGGAAAAGATTAACACTGATTACAAACGACTAACTTGACAAGTTTAGGCTAAGCTTTTCAAGTTGATTGCGTTGCGGAACCATGAAATAGCCCCTTTAAGACGTTTCATTCGCACCAAAGTAACCCGCTAATGAAATGCATGCCAGGTAGATGTTTGATTCAACAACATTACCTAGCGATTTAATGACCACGCCCAACATAGTATGGCGGGCTGACTCTTGTTGAAACATTTTTACCAAGAAAATCCGTTCAAATTTTACTTACAATCAGTTTTTTTTAACTGCACTTTTGTTCTTACCACACGACCTTTATTCCTGTTTGCTTATAATTACGTAAATAAATTGATAATTTTCCATACAAAACAAGAGAAGGCTTCCCTTTTTTCAACAAAAACTCGGCTACCGCCATGAATAGTGCTCGCGGGCTCATTGACGTCACATGGAGATCTGGAATAACTCAAAATCCACAAAAAATTCTGTGCCGATACGCAAGGTCGATTATTGAATCGATCCCTTCTGATCTTCTAAAATCGTCATCTGAAGAGGAGTGTAGTTTGAAGATAGCAAATAGCTGTAATCTGGGATCCGAGCTTCTTACCGGAGTGTTTTATTGAAGGTAAGGTTATTTTGCTCTTTTGACTGATGTTGTTTACAACAAGAATTAACGAAACTTGATTCTCGCATGATTGTACACGCTGAATTCATGGCTTTTTGGTTATGTCGATTTGGCGATCTTCTTATATCTTTGGGATAAGTCAGACATTCTCATTTTGCCTCAAAATATCCGGGTATTAAACACTTTCTAACAAATTTCAATTGAAGGAAAGGCAAAATTTGATATAATTCTGAAACAATATTGAGCTTTAAATAGCCACACGTTCATATGTAGATCGGCCACTTCGTTGTATTCGCTTTTCTTTAATCTGTGTTTGATTTACAAGCAATAAAGCGCTTTCTGTACGAAACTTGGTCACTGCATATATTTGGTGTCACAGGATGCTGTTATGAAGGATTAAGTTAGTTTATTTTGCTTGTTGCACGCCTTGATTCAAACACCATACCTTGAATTAATTTTATTACATGTTAACCTAGCTATTTATGATATTATAAAGTCACGCCACGCGCCCTTCAACAGTACTAACACGCACAGTTAGTTTCTCTATGTTACCTGTAAGTAGATACGTTGGAAATTTCAGTTGATCTTTTTAAAGCTTTTTCATAACTTTTAGAGTTTTCTTTGGTAGCTTTCCCTCCTATCTAGTCTACATTTTGCTTCGCAGTTAATATTTTTCTAACTTACGAGCCATCATTTGGGCAATTATATTTAAATTTTGTAATCATCCCCTCGCTGAAGCCCGATCTACTAGCAAGTGTCGGCAAGTCTGTTTTATTCAACTCATTTTCAGGGTGTATTTTATATCACTAACCAGTGTAAATAAAACCTTAACCGTTAAATTACAAAAATGTTGCGATAACAGTGGGGAAATTTAATTAAAAACTTTTCCACTTGATGTTTGGGAGTGGGAGACTGCGACAGTCCGAAACAGAGCGGTGTTGACACTTTTGTGGAAATTTTTATATCCATAGGGTGTTCTGCTAAAATCTTCTGTAATGCATTGCTCATGATTTCTATTGATGAATATTCCGGAGATTTATTTCGGCTTAGCTGGCGAATTTCCTTGTTCCTCTCGTGTGCCATCTTCAATTTTCACTGATGTACTAATTACTGCTAGTCTCCTCCGCAGCTGTTATTTGGGTCGTCACGCAACGCTTCTCCCCCACTACTGCGTGACGACTCAAATAACGGCTGCGGAGGAGACTAAATTACTGCCGGCTCAACTACAGACCATGGCTTTTAGTTTGAGTTTACCTGTGAGTTCAAATTTATCCGATACTGGATACAGCACAATTCTCACTCAAAATCTTGGTTTAAAAGATGAAACATAAGGCACTCCGCCGATCCTACAAACTGAAAAAGAACACCGCAAACGAAAAGTTTCTCATTTGCCGAGACATTTAACAAAGCCAGTTACTTCACTGGAACTCATTTGATGTTTTAACAGTACCCCTATTATCGGTGAAAGTTCATATTCCTTTTCCACTGGCAAACTATTATCGATTGTTTAATCACAACCGCTCTTTCATTGTCAACTGAAAAATACTGAAAACAGCACATTTCCAAAACTTTATAAAAAAACTGAAAACTGCAAATAAATCGTACCCTGACTTCATTATCACTACTGTAAACAGTGCTCATCCGGCCCTATACCCACCTAGGGTTATGGTTTAAATGAAATGAAATGAAACAGTGCTCATACAGTGCTTTCACGGTGCTCATTCAGTTCACACAATGCTCATTCAACTCACTTCAAGACTGGCAAATGTACAACTGCGCCAGCAATCAGTAAATTTTATATAGACCCTTCAGCTATCGTGTGTGCGAATTACATATATATCTAAATTTGTATGTAACGGGACGATACTTCTTATTGTAAGTTTCCCAGTAAGAGCAAATTTATCTGACACTGTATAAATCAAAGTCAACCCCCTTCGTTTAAAAACTGAAATTAAAGCACTCTGCTGATCCTATAAACAGCAAAGGAGAGCAGCAAAAGAAAAGTTACCATCTCTGAATCAAAACCTTATTTATATCTTTAATCAATATTTGGCAAAACTAATTACCTCACCGGAGATTAATTTGCTGTTTTTTCGATTAAAAGCACTCCGCTGATCCTCAAATAGCAAACGAAAGCCGCAAAGCTTTCACCTATCCGCTGCGCTACTTCTTGTCTATCTAAACCTGTATGTATGGAGGATATGTTGTTATTATGACTGAGTTTGCCCGTGAACGCAAATTTATCCGATACTGCGTAAACCAAAATGCGCCCCTAAATCTACTTTTAAAAGCTAGTATTAAAAGCACTCCGCTGACCCTACAAACAGCAACTCCCAGAGTGCATTTCGCTTCCTCAGAGGGATAAAAAGTGCGCGACAAAAGGGCGACGGGCATAAGCGCGACAAAATCGCCATCCAAAGGAATTCAGCACCGTAGCATAAAGCGATGACTTCACTTCATACGTCATCGCTTAAAAAGGGAATGGAGTGATGTTTGTAAACCTATCAAACTATCGATTAATGTGACGTCTCGAGGCACGTAATGGTTGACTTTCGTATCGGAGCCCTTACACTAACAAAGATCTAGGCAAGGGGTGAATCATCAAAAATATGGATATTTTCAAATGATATGGGATATGAAGCAAGACTTCCTGATGAATTCGGTCCGAGTGTCCCCCTGATACGGTCTCTTGGTCAGTTTCATCCGTATGACTTTTACACGTCTAAAAATGTGTTAACAGACTCAAGGGCTCCTGTTTTCTCATCTTTTGTTCGAGTGTTCATTGCAATATGGTTTGCGGTCAAATATTCTTTTCACACCATGAAATTTTAAATTTGCGCGGAATCCGTAAAGATGTCGTAAAAAAGGCGTTAAAATTATCTTTGCGCGTCCTTATGAACCTCTTGGAGGCGCGGTGGCCTCATTGTTAGTGCGCCTGTCTCTTGATCGAGCGGTCTGGGTTCGAGCCCCACGCTTTTCACACTCACATTGGCGAGCGAACGAGCGCTAATTTCCAACACTGCGCCTGGTTCTTTCGGTGATTGAAAATAGAAAAAAATCTTTGTTTGACCCTAAAAGATACCACTTAAAACAGAACTTGGGAGAGTACAAAATGCCCGTGGGTAGAGTCGGTGGGGTCAATGGGTATTTTGTAGTCTCTTCAGTTTCGTTTGGCGGCCCACAAACTCAGCAAACGACATCTACGATCTCGCGGAAAAATAGGGGCCTATAAAAAGTCTACTTAGAATTCAAAAGGAGTATTTTACCATTACATTTGTTTAAGTTTTCTCAGCAGTTCTTTTTTAGCAGTTACCGTAGCTTTTATTGTAATTTAGCGCAGTGTTTGTGAAAAGGATTTGTTCCCAGACAATTTAGGCAAAGACAACGTCGCCGCCGAGGACGACGCCTAGAAAAAAAAGGAATTTATATGAAATTCGCAGTTGTCTAGATCTGTTCGATGAGCCAGTTGGTCTGTACATAAACGTGCTTAAGCTAAATATGTAAGCTTATGCAGCGACGGCGTTTAATTCCAAATGGAAAGACGAAAAATTAGCCGTCGTCGTCCACGTTTCTTAGATGTCGCAGAACCCACGTTGTTGTTTTGTAGAGGACGACAAAGAAATGTACAGAGATTTATAATGCACGTGCACAGTCATTGTTTTGCTCTTTGAACCTTTTGTTTGGTGACGTTCTCGTTGCCGTCGTCGTCATGGTTTGCTTAAGTTCCCCATATCTTAGACTCGGGGGTGCTTTAGTACTCATTCAGTTACCCGGAACAAGAGGCAAAAGTGTAGTCTTACGAGCTGGTTTGACCTATTCTGTCTTTCTTTTTGCGAAGCTTTTTCACCTCCTTCGAAGCGGTTAAGAAGTATAGAATTCAGCCTCTTTCGAGCTGGAAGGATAGCAGGTAGGATGTTCGAACTAATCCATTTATAGTTTATTTTGGTGATTGAAGTAACGTTTTAGGCAGCGACGGCCCGGTGAATGAACGTTCCGCCATCGTGTAAAAAAAATTATTCGCATTTTTCTGTCTTTTTATTTTAGTGAGTATATCAATATTGCCTTTTTAGTTCTTTATTTAACAACGCAACGAGCAGACAATATGGCGGTACCTGAGTCATTCAGTTTTAAGCTCCCGAGGCCCGATGGGAGCACGTGGCATTCTCTTGGACAGTGACAGTTTTAAACTGTAACAATAATATTACTTTTATAGGACTAATACCTTGCGTAGCAAAATATGTTTCAAAACGAAAAATCTTAGATCGCGAACAGGTGTGAGCGCGAAATTTTCACAATATTCATATCTTGCCTATGACGATGTCTTGCCCAAGGAGATACGCAACACTGGGTCATGATATCGAATTTGTTGGACAGGGCATGACAAGTGGATAGGTTTTTATTAAGGAAATACCTATAGTCATAGTGTGGTCTACGAAGAAGTTAATTATTTTATTAAATTCTGGGACACTGTCATCACGGCAAATGTTTTTATTACATATTGTGGTTTATTTGTAGACAGAAGATTATATTAATCTGGAGAATCCGACGAGCTATTTCCTTGCAGACATGCAAAATATTTTGATCTATGTCTACAGCATGGACCTCCGCTTCTCTGATTGGCCCAGATGATTATGTACAAAATGAAAGTCGGTGTGTTGCAGCAGGTGCAAGGATGTCATCTAAATGAAATGAAATAACTTTTAAAGGACTGATATACTTAGACTTCAAGAATAAATATATAGTATATACAACCGTCAGGCAAATAATTTTAAGGATATAAATTAAAAGTGAGTGAAAAATGGTTAAAGAAATTGCCTTAACATGATTGCGGCTTCCGAAATTTAAATCTTATATGTTTCAGTCATCAGTGACAAGTAATACACCAGAAAGTGCTTTATTAGTTTACATATGCTAATTTAATGTTATTCGACGTGGCGTAAAACGAAAACAGCATAAATAAATCACGTTTAATTTTTTTATCATTTAAAATGACCAAGAGTTAGAAACTGAAAGGTATTTGTCTGTCTCAGCGCTATTTTTCACTGATTCGATTTTGTATTTACTGCTTCATATTTTTGCGCAGTTTCTTTCAGACATGGGAAACGATTCGACGAAGTCAAAATCGGGCAAGGCCCATAAACCTGTTACTGCCGTGGCAAGTAGCACAGCAGCGGTGACCAAACACATCCTTATCCTATACAAACCCTGGTCTGAACGCGCTGGTGAAATTATGGAATATTTTTACGATGCTTTAAATCAAGCCAAACCTGTTGGCTGTGTGGAGATCTCAAGAGAAAACGCTGTTGATCTATCAGAACATGATGATGAATATGCCAAGAATCGAACTTCAGAATGGCTGATGTCCGCGAGCAATGTTGTTTTGCTGTGTATCGCAGCGGATCAAGCGGATCAAATTCCCCGCGAAGCTTTCATCGATGAACACGGGAAATTGCCAAGTAAAATATTTCCTCTGGCTTTTGGAACCGAGATTCCTTCCGTGTGGCCTGAATGTTACAGTCTTGGAATAGCCGACCTTGAGAAAATAGAGCGGCCAAACGATTTTGAGACCGAGGGATTGGAGGTAGTTGTGGCTGCAGTCAGAGGAACTGTTGAATGAGGCAAGCAATCAGGGATCGTAGCTTCCAGCCTGACATTGAATTATTCGAAATTTTAAAAGTTGCAATGAGAATTCAAACAATTTCAGTTGGATTTGCAGTGCTAACTGAATGAATAACTGATAAAATATTATTTCTTCCCTTTCAAAGCAAGATGAAACAGCGTTATTTAGTTTTCGTTTTAATTCACATCCGAATCGAGTTACTTTTTAAAGGTAAGTGACGTTTATGTAGCAGTTTCCAGTGAGTAGTTGAGTTTTCATATTAGCACACTTAGAATTTTTACGAAATGTTAAATCATTTAGCTTAAACTTTTAACACTTGTGTCTATCTTATCTGAGTAAGGACATTTAGAGACGTTAGGTACAACCATTATTTTTCTGAGGTGGGGAGGGGTGTGGTTAGGCAATTTTGGGGGGCATGAAATTTTTTTTCGCATCTGGTTTGGTTTTGGTGAACAATAGCTTGAGCAAGAAAATCTCTTAAGTCAATCAAGCGACCTGGATAGTAGAAACGGCACTTTCCCTTAAGGCTCCCCTTGCCCAATTTTTTTCAGCAGCTTTTGCATGCTGTGTAGGATTGTTTTTGTTTGGATATTGCTCAACTTTCCCTCCCCCCCTAAAAAAAATTAGTGGTCAGACTCTCATGTTCCCGCCTCCCTGGAGCGAGAACTCTCCTCTCTCGCTCTGGGAGGGCGAGAATATGAGACACCCTGGGAACGACGTTGATATGCGTGTTGTAAAACCGATTTGATCAAACCGAACAAGACCAAGAGCATAGGAGCATACTAAGCCTATGTCACGGCATTTTTACAGACCGGTCTATTTTTAGGCTTCTCCTCCATGAGCGCGCATCAGTAAGAAAAAAAATGCTGTTTTTCTTTTTGATCTTCCCGTAAAATGACGAGTCTGTGATTGTTACTGAGATTTCTGTGGGGGCTCTGAATTAGCGGTAAATTCAAACCAAAAATAGATCGGTCTGTGAAAACGCCGTGACAGGACAGTATGTAGTGGCTGCTCAGTAAAACTTCGAAGGGCAGAACTTTGTTTAATAAATTTAACGGTAAAGCAAACTGGACTCCAGAAAGCATGTTACTGAATCGCGTTGTTAAAAAGTCAGGTTTAAAACTATGATGATGTAAATTAGAAAGTATTTTTGTCAGAAATACATGTTGTGTTGAATTTTCAATTTGTTCTGTCCATTTGGTAGAAACATCTGTAATGAAGTGGAAGGGAAGAGAAGAGGAAAGCGCTTTCTCTCTTTCTCAACTTAAGATCTTGTTTATGAAACTTAATAATGTCATCGAAATAGACAATCAAAAAAACTGAACAAAGTTCGGATAGAGAATGGGCAGATTAGCAAAATCGTCCTTCTTCAACCCAGAGTTATAGAGGGTCTCCGTTCAACCCAAATAAAGTCAAAAGCTCTTCACTTCCGGTGAAGAGCAAAAGCCAGTTCCGTTTTGCTGATCGAACCAATCAAATGTGAGAAATGGAGTCACGCTTTGGGCTGTTCGAGAATATGGGCTCTTTTCAAAACAAAATACTCTCAAACTCCTTATAAATGGGAAGGGTGTCGCTATAAAAGCGCTCTGCAAGCAGCATGGCAAAAAAGAAAGAGGCTTACACGGCTATTCCAGTTGAAGAGAGGGAGATGGAGGAAAGACCCAACTTAGCTGAAGCAAATCGAGCCGAAGATGAGCTGGGGGAGAGATTTGACAAAGACTTCTGGCTGAAGGTGGAGTATTTTTGTCTGTTGTAGTTGCGTTGCTTTTCTTCTAATAAGAGCCTCGATTGACTGACAAAATCCGAGCAAAAATGAGAAATAAACTGGTGTTATTTAGTTCAGCATAGGCATGCTTTGAATATATCGCCTCTTCTAATCTTCGTCTGGCTTCTGTTCAGACGCCATTTCCAGTTCCAAGAAGTGAAAACACGTACGGTAACAAAACAGTACGAAATTGGTGCTTTTCAACTACGTAACACTAAATGCAATTGGCTCGATCAGAATGAGCAAGAAATTCTCTCAAGAATAGGAATGTTTTAAAGAAATCTGTGTGATAGCTTGATATTGATCAAGTGAAATTGTGCATAAATATTAGTTTGTTTCATGTTTAATTAAGCAAGCAACATTTTTGAGAGTATTGGAATTGGGTATTGTCCGACAATGTTTAAAACAGATGTATCAATAGAGGGAAAAGTACAATGACTGCAAAATATTGTTGGGATCCTAATAGCACAAACACTGTTCTCAGTATTTCTGCTCATCTTTGTGGATGTACATTCAATTCAAATAATTTATGAAATTTAAACAATTAATTATACATGTTTGAGTGTATGTACCATTTATGCATTAACTTTTAGGTACGGAACAAAGCAAAGGCTGCAGACATGTCATGGAACAGAGCAATGGATGAAGTGAGAGCAGATCGGTTGATTGAAAAGCATGGCAAGAATTCACTTGTTGTTATAATTCATGAATGGCCTCAGAAGCAAAAATACAAAGATAAACCAGAGCTGATACCAAGCCTAGAATATCTGGTAAGAATGTCACTTAGACCCGCAGTTCTGGATTTTTGTGATGGATAAAAGGTAAAGTCTTGTACGAGCCAACTGGCCCATGATCGCATGAGGCGTACTATAGCTTATCCCATTTCTGTAGCATGAAGCGGCAACTAGGAGTATTTCTTCTCCCCCTGTGCTCGATGGAATGCTACTCCATCACAAGGTTACCCCCAGCATTAGGTAAATGGCCAGTACCCATTTGTACACTTGGTCGGAGAAACACTCTGAGAGTAACAAAAGATATATTGCCCAAGAATGCAACACAATGCCCCAGGTCATGGCTCAAATTTTGCCCACTCAATCCAGAGTCCACTGTGAATTTTGTGACAACATCATGTTTAATAAGTAGACTGGACTATGAATGAATGATTTTAGTGAGTCAGCACATGGCTGGGGTAATTTGCAACAACAACAACAACAACTTTATTTTACGTGGCACTTCGCTTAGCTAAGAGCTAGTTTCCAGGAAGCCCACGAAAT
>OMLO01001633.1_pt1 | contig 17459 bp, 13 predicted proteins | sample 1674811 | NCBI WGS metagenome assembly OMLO01 (sample SAMN06265003, study PRJEB25207) | coral metagenome | isolation source: Coral host | place: Mexico:La Bocana,Puerto Morelos, Mexico | collected 2008-11-13 | reverse complement strand
AGCATCAATGGCAAGTATTTGCCACACCCCTCCTGAATGCTGCATGTTGGACATCACTTGGAAAAAAGATTGGATTCAAACAAGTGCCAAACACATGCTGCCAAGACTCATGCATGGCTGGGTTGCCATCCAGCTTTGGGTCTTCCATGCTGTGGCTGCCCCAGAAACTTTCAAGTTCTTGAAAGCCAGCAGCCTGCTCATTGGTTGAAAGCCATGCAAACCACTCATGTGGTAAGTACAAGCCTATGGGCTTGACACTGGGCACCCAGCCATCTCCTGTTCTCACACTGACAGGGATGTTTGCAAAGTAAGGTTCTGGAAGCTTGATACTGTCTGATTGGCAATACTTGGAAACCACCTGGGAGGCCACATGATTGGAAGACCTGCCATAGTTTCCCAATGCAGCTAACTGCTGCAGGTCTGGAGAGCTTGCACCACTCTTGGTTGCTGCCAGGGCAATGGACTGGAGTGATGGCCCCTCAGTTACCAGGATGGTAAATCAAAGCCAAGGCACAAACTAGGCTCCTAGATGCTGCCAGGGGGCTGACATGCCAGCAGCAAATTGCTCCAACAATGCCAAGCCCAGGGCAGATAATTCTTCTTCTTGTGGCTTGCTGGGTTCTTGCAGCTCATACTTCTTTCTTTTCCATTTGCTCATGGAAAAGCTAAGCCCTTTCACAAGGCCTGAGTAAAAGCCTTTTTGCAAGGCCTGGTGGTGGGCCCTTTTGCAAGGCCTACACAAAATTGCAGCCTTGTTGCAGTTTGCTTTGGAGCCTAAACAAATTGCAATTGGACAAACTGTAGTGCACAAAGGCTTCTCAGCTGCTTTCTTGGGTGTTCAGTGGCTAAGCACTAACCTGCTGCTTACATTTTAACTCTCTCTTCCAACCTTGTTGCTCCCAAGCCCTTTTGCAAGGCCAGTTCTTAGTGGAAAGCCCTTTGGCAGGACCAAGCTACAAAGGCAAGTTCTTAGTGGAAAGCCCTTTGGCAGGACCAAGCTACAAAGGCAAGTTCTTAGTGGAAAGCCCTTTGGCAGGACCTTGGGACAGAATCACACTCAGGTCTTCTTGGCCTTCTTAATTTGGATGGCAGCATCAAAAAGGGTGGATTTGGCATCCTCCACCTTGATCTTGTTGCCTTGCTTCTGAAGCTTGTCCAAACTAGCCAAGGTAGCATCCAGGCTTTTCCCCTTCTCTTTTCCAAGGTTCTTTTTCACCTCTTTCACCAACTTCACCATTCTTTCAACCCTCAGGCCAGCTTCTTTCTTGTGCACTGACTTGCCCACTTCAGAAAGCACCTCAGCTTCCACAACTTGCCCATCCTTGCCCTTTGTGCTGCAAGCCTCACTCTCCTCTTCATCCCCTGAAGCCCTGCCATCCTCAATGGCCAAGGCTGTCTTCTTTCCAGCTTTGGGCATGACATCCTCCAATGCCCTGTTGGCCTTCTTCTGGTTAGGTGACTGGTCACCAACCTCCAGCAAGCCCTGGGCTTTGAGTTCCAGCCACTGTGCAGCTTCTGCTTTGGTGTTGCTCTCCCCTTTGTAGCCTTGTTTTGTTTCCTCTTCAGTGTAGGAAACTTGCTTTTTCAAGGAGAATTGCCATTCTTGCTTGTCTGCAGGGTCTTTTCGGCAAGCTATGCTGCCTCTTTTAACCTTAGGACAGACAATGTTGCAGCAAAGATCATCTGATGGTAGCTGCATAATTGCTGCCAAAGGGCCCTTCTCATGCATTCTGCAAGCCCAAAGCGCTTGAGCACAGTCTGGAAAGGAACCCATTCCTCTGTGTTCCTTTCACCTCAGAGGAAGTTGGGCAATGGCACAAACCTACAGGAAGCCCTTTCACAAGGCCTTGCCAGTTGCAGCCAAGTGGCCAACTTTCTTGGAGTATTGCAACAGCTCCTTGTGCCACACCTCCCTCTTCCCTTTCAGGTCTCCACCCATCTTTAAGAAGGTGGCCAGCAATTTTTTCCTTGCTGGGTCACTTCCTTTTCCCTTGGCTATGTCTCCCCACAGCTCATCACTTTCCTCATCCTTGAGTGCTGATCTTGCTGCAGAGAACTTGTGCCAAAGGGATTCTCTTTGTGTCTTGGTGAGGGAATCCAAGAAGCTGGAGACATCTTGGTTTCCCTTCTTCTTGAAGAGCTCCATCTTCTCTTCAAGGCTCATGCCTTGATCCTTCTTGGGAAGGTCCAAGTCTGCTGAAGGCCTTTTGAGGTGTGCCTTCTTCACCTTCATTGCCTTCATGACTTTCATGTTTTTTTTGGGGCCATGCTTTGCAAGCCCTTTCTCAGGGCCTTTTGTGAAGGGCCTCTTTTGCAGAGATCCTGCAAGAGCCCTTTTGCAGGTCCCAGCCAAAGATCAAAATCTAGAATCTAGAGCCAAAACAAATTGCTGGCACAGAGATACTGGCACCAAGTGAACCCTTCTGACCAAGACTTTTTTTGGAATTCTTCCATGGTTTTTTTGGATTTGTTTTTTGTTTTTTTGGATTTTGTTTTGGAAATTTGAGAGGCCAAAAAAAGGCAAAACATCAGAGGAGATCATATGAAATCATATGATATCATATGATTTCTGGACTTGTCATATGATGCTTTTTTTGCATCATATGATGCATTTTTGTGATCATATGATGGAGCCTCTCTTCATATGATATCATATGATTTCATATGATTTCATATGATTTCATGTGGTGTTCCTGCATTTCATTTCTTTCATTTGCATTTTTTCTCCCTTTTTGGCCAGGGCTGACTGTAGGCAGGTTTGGGTGTGAGCCCTTTTGCAGGACCCAGTGAGCCCTTTTGCAAGGCCCAGCTCCAGGACAAGGTCCAAATAGAGGCCCTTTTGCAAGACCTTGTTTGGTGGAACTCCTTTTTCAGGGCCCATGCAAAGCCCTTTTGCAGGGCCACAGGTGCGACTCAGGTGCTGCTTGCTGCAGGTTTGCTCCTCCTCTTCTTTCTCCTTGACCTTGCTTCTTGCCAGCCACCTTCTTGCTCCTCTGTCCTGGAGCTGGCCCCTTCCCAGCTCTTGGGTGGCCCAGATCCAGGTTTGGCCTTGGGCCTGAGCCATTGGGTTGACCTCCAGGGTTGTAAATCCAAAGTGGGAAGAAAAATTGCAGACCATTCACCTACAGAAAGTTCAAACCTGCATTTTTGGTGTCAACCATTCTTATCACAATATTTTCATATTCAAAATCCTTGTGTTTTTTTTAAAATTTTTGGCAAAAAAGGAAAAAAGGAAAGGTTCAGGCCTGTAAGCTTCTGCTGTGGCAGCTTCAGGTCTGGGAGCTGCAGGTGCAGACCTTTCATCTGCAGGTCTGGCAGGCGCAGATCTTTCTGCAGGCTTGGCAGGTGCAGATTTCTCTGCAGGCTTGGCAGGTGCAGATTTCTCTGCAGGCCTTGCAGGTGCAGATCTCTCTGCAGGCCTGGCAGCTTCAGGTCTGCCTTCTGGAGCTGCAGGTGCATGCCACTGGTGCTGGTGAGCTGCTGCATTTCCTGAAAGGCAAGACAAAAACAAGGAAGCAACACAGAACCTACTATGAAACAAACATGCCATCAAAAAAATGCCAAAACAGTCCTTCAGCCCACCACTGCTGCCAGTTCTGCTGGTAGGCCTGTTGCTGCTGCCAGTCCTGCTGGTAGGCCTGTTGGTGCCAGCTCTGCTGGTAGGCCTGCTGGTAGGCCTGCTGCCAGCTCCAGCTTGAGAGTTGGGCAGCTTGAGCTGCTGCAGTGGCTTGCTGGGAAGCAGCCAGTGCTGCCTCCACAGTCTCCTTCATGCTGGCTCTCTCCTCCTGGCGATTCACCAGTCTTCTCATCCTGGAACCTCCCAAGCTAGCCAGCCTGAAGAGTTGTGGGTCCTCACCCACTTCTTCTGCTCTCTTCTCAGCCCATCTCCCTTTTGCCCTTTCTTTGGTGCTTCCATTTCTGTTTTTCCATTTTGCTGGTGGGCCTTGCAGCACTTCTTTTTCAACTTCTGAGTCTTCAGTTTGCAGGTCTTCTCTTTTGGCTGCTTTTTCCTCCTCCATTTTCCTTTTTTCATTCTGTTGTTCCTTCTCCTTTTCCTGCTCTTTTTCCCATTTTTTCCATTCATCCCATTCATTTTGGCGGTCTTTCCACCATTCATCCCAGCTTTTGTGGGAACTCTTCCAGTCCCTATGCCACCATTCATCTTCCTCCTTCTCTTCATCCATGGGCTCATCTTTTGCCTTCTCTTTTAGTGGCTTTTCAGGCTGTGGTGTTTGCATGTCTGCCCAGGCTGGCTTCCTGTTTCGGCTGGAGGTGGCATTTGTGCTGTTCATATCTTTGAGCCCTTTCACAAGGCACCAAAAGCCCTTTTCCAAGGCTTTTTGAAAAGGGAGCCCTTGCACAAGACCCAAAAAGGCTTTTGCCCCAAAGGGCCGAAAAAAAAAGTTGAAAAAACAAACTTTGAACCAAGTAGTGGCTGCCAAGACTGGTTGTGTTTTCTCTTGCTTCTTTCAACCATGGGACACAAACAAGGTGGCAGCCTACATGCTTTTGCAGTGGCAGCACTTCCAACCCCATCTTTTTTCTATGCCTGGCTTTGTGCATGTCTTGGAAAAACCCTTTTGCAAGGCCAATCCACTTGTGGGAAAACCCTTTTGCAGGGCATATTCTTCTTGTAGAGGAGCCCTTTTGCAGGGCTCTTGTGGCAAAGCCCTTTTGCAAGGCCTATTTGGCATGCATGGTAAACAGCTTCTCTCTTTCAGCCAGCACACTCTGCTTTGTTGCTTTGGGCTTCTTGCATGCAGGAAGCAAAAGTTCCACCAATTGCTCTTTTGTCTTTGTTGTCCTGCTGGCCTGGCTCAAGGTGACAGCTGCAATGAGCTTCTTGCTTTTACCAGGGCCAGGCACATGCTGCAGGTACCTCTGGTTCTTCCCACCACCAATTGTTATTGTGTCTTGGTGGATGAGCACTTTCTCAGTGCTTTCCTCAAGCCCTTTTGCAGGGCCAGCAGCTGCTTTTGTGGGAACCTCTGCAGCAGGCTTTTTGGAGGCTTCCTTTGCAGAAGGCTTTTTCATTGGGCTGCTCCCAGTAGCTGGTCTTTTCATGGCTTGTTCCCTCCAATCTTTCTTCAGGCAAGGAGGAGGGCTGTCATCCAAGCCAGGGAGCTTTTCACTTTCCATCCTTTGCTCTTCTGAGCCCTCTTCCTGCCCCTCTTCACTGTCTTCCTCTGATGAGGAAGCCATCTCCTTTCCTGTCATTGAGGGAAAGCCCATGCTGTCCATGCTGACATCTGAGACCTTCAGCTCCAACTTTCTTTTGACAGCTCCCCTTTCCTGTTGAAAGGTAGTCTTCTTCCTCAACCTCCATAAAGCCTGGGTGTCTGCTTCATCCAGTTTTGAGGTGGCCTTCTGCCATGCTGCTTCACTGGATGCAACCTTTCTCCAATGCTTCAGCAGCACACCCACAGCATCAGCAGCTCGCCCTGCCAGCAATTTTTCATCCATGTCCCAGTGGGTTTTGAGGAGGCTTGCACCCCATTCATGCATCAGGTACACAAAGGATTGCTGCAAGGCTTTGTACTTTATCTTTGCACAGCTGCTGACCACCAGCAAATTGTCCACCAACTTGGCCAGGGCTGCTATGCTTTGAGGGCTTTCAGCTTGCTCCTTCTGCAAATTCTTGTATTGGTGCAAGTTGAAGGCTTGCTTTATCCCCATAGCCCTGGTGTAAGACATCAATGCCTTGTCCAAGGCTTCTTGGGACACTGTAGGGAATGGCATTCTTTTGTTTGGAGCTGAATTGCCACCCCTTTTCCTTGCTGCCTTCATCATGGCAAGGGGTGCCCTTTTGCAAGGCACAAAGTCAGCCCTTTTGCAGGGCCAACAAAAAGACTTACAAGTCTGCCCTTGTTGCAAGGCCAAAAACTTGGGCCACTATCAGCTTCTTGGACAACTGTTTGTAGTTATGCTGCACCCCATGCTGCACCCCATGGTACTTGGCATTCTCCATTTTTGCCTGCAGCTTTGTTGCATGTTTATCTTTGCAATGCCAGCCCTTTGGCAAGGCTTTGCAAGCCCTTTTGCAGGGCCTATGTGCAAGCCCTTTTGCAAGGCCTAGCCCTTTTGCAAGGCACCATGCCACTTCACTCTACAATGTGCCTGCATCTTTTGTTTGGGTTCCAATAGTACCAGCCACCATTGAGGTGATAGTTTTCCCTCCATGACCTGCCACATACATAGCAGTGGGTGGTCCACCTGCCCTCTTCCCCTAGCTTCAGTCTCCAGATCCAACCCCTACCACATCGCTCACATTGGATGTAGCACCAGTAAGGGACCATTACCCTCCTCCTGTAGCCATGGAGCTCGCAGTCCATGCCATCCAGCAGCTCCACTTCCACAGCATTCTTGATGGGTATCCCCCTACCTGCCATGGTAGAGCCCTTTTTCAGGGCCCAAAGAACCCTTTTGCAAGGCCCAAAGAACCCTTTTGCAGGGCCCAAAGAACCCACAAAGCTTCGGACCAGGCTGAGCAAACAAAAGGCTACAGGAGTAACCCAGTTCACAGGACCCTTCTCAAAACACACCAGGCAGAGCTAAACATAGGGTTGAGTGCACATGTGCCCAGGCAACACACTGTAGAAGCTTTTAGCCATGCATGTATAAACTATATTTATAGGTCTGTTGGTTTCAACCCAAATTTTGGTAAAATTGACAAATTATTTGTGTTGAAAAAGTGAAGAAGCTGTTGGTTTAAACCAATAAACTCTGTTGAAAATTTCAACACACCTTGTTGGTTTCAAACCAACAGTTTATGTTGAAAATTTCAATAAAACTCTGATTTCAACATGGCCATCACAAACCAACAGCTGTGTTGTATTTTTTCAACAAAGCGTACTCTGGGCCAGGCAAAAATTCAGGAGACCTGCATCTTGGACTTTCGCAGGGAGGCATTCGTACCACTGTGGCATTCAAGCATGGTGCTAGGGTTGAACACCTCCTCCAAGCTGAACTTGCACATGTCGAAACATGCGACGTTGGCTGTATCCAGTATGCTGGTAGTGTACTGCCTTTTCATGCTTTCCTTCAGCCACGTGAATACGAGATTGTTTGTGATGACTTTAGTTTGGATGAAGTGTGCTTTCGTCTTCACTTCACAATTCAGGTCTTTGGCATCACTTCACGACATGTTGGTCGTCTCGGCATGACAATTGCTCAAGCAGTTGCAGTGGCCGGCATATCTCAATGGTACCAGCTGAGGGATAGCGATGGGTGTGTGATTGATTCGGCATGTCTTCTTGACCATCAGCAGCACATCATTGTGATTCAGGATCCTCATGAGGTCGACTTGGATTTGAACCTCGGGGCATCATTTTCTTGGCTTGAAGGATTTGGCCTTGAGAGTCCGGGATTACTCCGCACCAGCCCTTCTTGGGGTGGTGAACTTTGGCACTTGGATCAAATCGTTAGTAGTCACTTGCTGTCTACGTGGATTGGCTCAGGTTTCTCTCCTGTTACGGTTTGGCTGCCTTCATTCGCTGAGGCAGTTCTTGAGTTGTGGCCGAGCACAGTTGATGATCACCTGAAATCATGGCTCGGATTTACCTCATGTCACATTCATGCCATCGTTCGTGAATCCTGGGGTTGGACCGTCGTCGCTTTTCGCCTCGATCGTCTCAACTTCAAAGCAAAACATTTTGTGCCACCTGGTTACTCCCCATGTGAAGCACATCGACTGGCATATCGTGCACATCAAGTTGGAGGGAGGCCTTGTTTCAGTGAGACGCTGCATGTCATTGATATGCCTGATTGTCCGGGGTCACTGGCACAGGTTTTTGCAGTATTGGATCATGAGATGGGTCTGCCTTTGGATTTGCATCAGACTCTTGACACTCTTCGCAAACAGCAGGACTTCACTGAGAACCATTTCAGCAGTCATGGAGATGTCTCTGCTACTATTCCTTTGACTTGCTCGGTCGATCAACTTCCAATCACCCCAACTTTTGACAGCAAACCTGAGTTGTGTCGCGGCCTTCATGGAAGGTTCATATTGGATTTTGCTCGTGCCATTTTGCACACTAGGCCTGGAGAAGTGCTGCCAAGCCAAGTCCGTGTCATTTCGTTGGATGGACCGGTTCCAGAAATCAATCACTGCAAAGTCGCTACCTTCGACTCTGCCATGCCTCCTGTCTTTGTCTTTGTACTGGCTGGATCGCATTGGACTTTGCTGTTTTGTCAGAAGAATCATCATCAGCTTCATGTCAGTCACTTTGATGGACTTGCTCAGACATCACTGTCTCGAATTGCATCAATCTGCGACAAGCTCAAAGACTGTTGGGAGTGCAGTGGACTTTCGATCGTCAATACCTGGATTTTAGCACAGACACGCCCAGACTCATGTGGCACCATCGCAATCGGTCACTTCCTTAGTGCGCTTGGACTTGCACCGGAGCCTTACTGCTTTGACTTTGAAACTTTGCACCCAAGTTTTGCGGCATGCTCTGCTCTTGCAGGGCACACTGTCATGCAAGGGTTTGGACCTGAAGAAGAAGCTATCGTCAAATCCTTGGAACAAATTTTGCCTGGAAAAGGCGTTGCCATGCAAGACGTAGCAAATCGTGCTCAAGCTGCAATTCGTGTCCTAGGGGCCCCTCAGATTGCCAAAGCACTTGAGACCAAAAACAAATGGGCCGCCCTTAAGTCACTAGGCAACTCTAAGCCCAAGCCTTTCATGTGGGTCACTCATCAAGAATTGCAGCAGCACATCAAAGAAAAAGCAGAGAGTCGCTATGGTGCCGATGTTGACATCAAACGAAGCAAAAAGCAACGTGAGCACAAGACTGCTGCACCTGCAGTCACTAAGATGTTGGATCCTTCAGCACTTGTGCTTCCCAAAGACGTTTTTGTGTCAAATCAGGGAGTCAATGTACCACAAATCTCGTTGCAAGAGGTTCAAAAGAATGGCGTTGGAATTGCATTTGCAACACCTCAGGATGGACTTCACTTCTTGCAGGACGGCAAATTCATTAGCACAGAAACGCTTTCGCTGTTGATCGTTGGGCAGATTCCGGATAATTATCCACAAGGGTTACCGATGTCAACAGTGCGAATCCCAGCCATTTACAAAGGTACCAATGAACCTGTCATCATCGACTGTACCCAGATTCAGTTAGGAGATCAGGCTGTGTATCGACGCAACAACACTAGTGCACCGGCTCTGACTATTGTGCCAACAGTTGTCTTTCGAGTGCATGTTTTTCAGGATCTGTGGATTGCGGTTGGTTCCTGGGACTCCATTGTCAATAAACCAGTCGGAACTTTGGTAGATCAATTTCCCATCTTGCGGTTGTGTAAGGATGACTCTTGCACTGGATGTGACCATTTTCATCCGGCCATCGAGGAACAAGGTATCGAGGCGGCGCTGTTGGACGTTTGGGGATTTCATTGGCACAAGCTGGATGGAGCAAAGGCTCAACCAAACCACGCTGACGTTCTTTCCATCTACATCCGGGTTCCAGAATCGCGCTTTCACCAACTACATGTTGCTTCAGGCACCTTTGGAATCTTTTTCGAGCCTCGTAAAACTGATGTTCCTGGACCAGATCAAACGTTCGCAGTAGTCTGGGTCGCAGGTATCACTTTGACCGATGCCCTCCATCGTGTGAAGACGATTGATCATGCACTCGCTGCTTGTCGTCTGGGTTCCAAGTATGGCATTCGATGCTTAGTTAAGCATGAAGAGCAGCTTCATCGGGTGTTGTGTCCATCCAAACCATTCGTTGCTTGTGCAATTAAAGAGGTCTATAAGCTGGAACCTTTGCCTGCCGGAACACAGCGTCAAAGTTTGGTTGATGCCATTAAGACTTTGGGTTGGAAGGGCAAACCTTTACAGCCAACCAAAGGCTCGCAAGGCCAGGCGTGGAACATTGGAGCGGAGGGGCCACCACCACAACCCTTCATCGAGACTCAGTTCGGATGGGCCACCATCACCAAAGTGAAGGAAGTGACACCTCAGTTGAAGACTCATGATCTCATTGCCACTGCCAAAACTCGCATGCACATCAAGGAGCATTCGTCGAGCAGTGGGTTGTCAACGGACAAGTCAGGTGTCGATCCATGGTTGGCAAATGATCCTTGGGGAAATTTCACACCAGTGACCAAAGCAGCACAGGTTCCATCTCAACATGTGCAGCAAAAGTTTGATGATGTTGAAGCACGATTGCAGGAGAGCATACAAGCTCAGGTGTCAGAAACACTGCAACAGCAGGATGATAGCCGCATCAGCTCTGTCGAGAATCGCATTCAGGCTTTGGTTGATTCCCAGGAAAAACTTCAAGCTTGGGTTGCTGACGGAAGTCAAAAAATTGCCGACATTCAGGCAGATAATCAGAACATCCACCAATGCATTCAACAATGTGGAGTTACGATCCAGGAGCAGGGCAACGCCATCATGCAAGTTCAATCTGAGGTTGCGCAATGCTCCCAGCAGGTGATCAGTCAATCGCAAACACTTCAAGGTGTTGCGCAGGATCTTGGAGGTTTAAAGGAATCGTGGCAAAGTACTCTCACTTCGTACTTTGAGCAGCAGGCAGATCGCATTGAAGCGTTGCTCGCCAAGAAGCAACGCACTAGCCACTCATGACTAGCCCATTCGGGGCTTTCCAATGATCGTAGGGAAGTGTCCGGACATGTTGCCACGATCACAAATCATTCCCACCGTTTTGGGCATGCCAGTCGGAAGTTGTCAAACAGTGGACTTTTCTCACTTTGGACTTTTCCTCGTTTGGTTCTTCTTTGTCTTTTCTCTCATTTCTTTCGCATTGGTGAGGCTGCTGTTCCCGGGCCAAACCAACCTGAGGTGTCTTCGTTCATTGACTCCATGCCTTGGGGTTTGGCGAATGAGGTTGACTTTTGCATTGGTACTTGCAACCCATCCGGTATCTCAAATAAGCATCATCTCTTTCGTGAATTTCCTATCGGTTGGTGGCATGTTACGGAGACTCAGGCCTCTAAATACCAGCAATGCAAATTTCAGAAGATGCTTTCACACGTGTCCTATCAACAGGAACGCAACCTCCGCAGTTGCCTTGGTGCACCAGCACCGTATCGACCCGGCTCTACAGTTTGTGGAGCATGGACAGGGGTTCTTAACTTCGGTGATTGTCCAATCAGGCATGTTCCTTGTGTTTGGCCCTCAGGGGAGTTCGCTAGTGGCCGAGCACTCATGTCTACTTCGTTTGTTGGTGGTTTGGAAATTGCTGCAGCCACCGTCTATTGTCCACCAAAAGGGCCCACGTTCCCAAGGGCCACTGAGCTTTGTGAGTCTTTGCTTCGGCCGATCACTGAACAGCTCGTTTTCGGACGTCAGGGTTGTCGCATCATTCTTGGTGACTTCAACAATGGATGCGGTTCTTTATCGGCCATGCGTGAATGGCAGGCTCAGGGGTGGATTGAATTGCAGCAGCTTTTTCATATCCGTCACTCGGTTCCTATCACCGCTACGTGCAAAGGGGCTACGTGCCCTGATCAGATTTGGCTTTCTCCTGAGATTGCTCAATTCGTTGTTAATTGCGCCGTGTGGGACATCTTTCCAGATCACGGTGTCGTCATTGCCGGTCTTCGACTTCCGAGACCAAACGTCTTTTCACAACAATGGCCTCTTCCAGGTCGCTGGGAATCCAATGATGCTGAAGGCTCATTCTTTCCTTCGGATTTTCCTACTCAACCATCCATTGATGACATGTCAGATGCCTTTCATGCTTGGAGTCAGGGTTTCGAGGCCAAGGTTACGTCATGTTTGAGTAAACCTGTTGCCAAGGCCGATAACAGTTTTTGTGGGAGGGGTAAATTGACTGAACCCGTTCGTCGCCGGCGCAACCCGCTGGTTGTGAAATCCAGCCGGCAAGGCGAATATACTCAGGCTTGTGGATTTCTTAATCGAGCCGTTTCCAGATGGTTTAAACAGCTTCGGCGCCTGCAGTCCTACAAACACGCCATCGCTTCGTCTAATGCTGCCTCAACTTATGCATCTCGACTTCAGCTTTGGACTTCAATTCGAAGAGCCCATGGATTTCAACAGGGCTTCACAACATGGTGGCAGAATCGCCCGTTCAAGATGCAAGGTAGCCCTGAATGCGTTCCTCAAGGCCCCCCTCAGCTTGAACTCGCTCAAAGGATCCTGGAAGACTTCCACATGAATTATCAGCGCTTTGAGCATTGGCAACATCAGAAGCGGCTCGCTAGCTGCAAGGCCAAGGCTGACAACAATGCCCGTTCCATCTATGCCATTTGTCGGAAGCCATCTAAACCTTCACTTGACACGTTGGAAGATGTTGTTGAGCAGCGCATTTCACTTGTTGATGCACAGGCTGGTGTCATATCTGTGCCTAATCCGTTCCCCACATCGAACATTCGTTGTTGGACTTTGCAGGGTCAGCCGGCTTGGGTTTTGCCGAACGGCCCAAATTATCATGTGGGTTCGGATTTGCTTTTGTGTGATGGTCAGATGCTTGCTTGTCATGTGGTGGTTCATGACGAAACGGAAATTCACCAGAGATTGAAAAATCTATGGTCTCCACGGTGGAACAAACATGCAGAAATTCCACCTGACAGATGGGTCTCAATTGTGGATTTTGCTCGTCGGACACTTACACCCATCGAAATCTCACTGCCTCCTGTCGATGTTCAGATGTGGAGAAAAGCACTCTCTCACTTCAAATCTTCTGCCGCCACCGGCCCTTGTGGTTGGACACGATCCGATATGATCAACATGACTGATGGTCAAATCACATCCCTTCTTGAGCTGTTTCGTTCCATTGAAAGTGGCAATCCTTGGCCCAAACAACTCTGTGTTGGATTGATTCACTGTCTTCACAAGAAGGATGACTCATATCGTGTTGACGCTTTCAGACCCATCACGCTTTGTAGCATTTGGTATCGTGCCTATGCTGGTATTAGGGCTGGTCAAATTCTCAGTCAGTTGAACTCCCATGCCGAAGACATGCAGTGCGGTTATGTTCGTCATAAACAGTCTGCTGACATATGGCACTTCATTGGGGTTTGCCTTGAGGTTGCCATCCAGCAACAATCTCCAGTCCATGGAGTGGTGGCAGATTTAATAAAGGCATTTAACACATTGCCTCGTGAGCCGACATTCGAATTTCTTCGAATTCTAGGCACTCCACAGTGGTTTTTGGACATGTGGCAGAGACATCTGTCTAGCTTTGCGAGGCATTTTGTGGTGAATCGTGTTGTGAGTGCTGAGGTTGTCAGTGTGACAGGATACCCAGAAGGGTGTCCTTTGAGCTGTATTGCCATGACGGTGATTGATAAGGTGTGGCATCGCTGGCAGTTGCAGGACTGCCCTCGCAGCCTGCCGTTATCTTACGTAGATAATTTGGAACTCGTCTGTGATCGCATCCCTGACCTCATCACTTCTGTCGCATCCCTTCGAGCCTTCTGTCTCGCTATGGACTTGCAGCTCGATGAACATAGCTTCTATGCATGGTCTTCTTGTGCATCCACACGTCATGAACTTAAACTTTTGGGGTTTAGGTTTAGTTTGGGAGCCAGAGACCTTGGGGGGCAAGTCATCTACTGCAATCAACTGCGAAACAAGGTTCTAACGGACAGAATTGATTCAGTCGTCGAATACTTCAAGCTTCTTCGCAAATCTGGTCAGACAGTTGCTGTTCGGAAGGTTAACTTGAAGCAAGTCCTATGGCCGAGGGCGCTCCACGGTAGTGAAGCTGTTGTAGTTGGCGATGCTCACATCACCAAGCTCCAGAGTGGTGCCATGAAGGCTCTTGGCTGGGATCGTGCTGGCGCTTCCCCCATCAGCCGGCTTGAGCTCATGCATACATGTGAAGTTGACCCACGATGGCATCAATTTTGGTTGGCCATCAAACTCTTCATCCGACAGTGCAGGGCCAGTCCGGTTGTTGCCAATTGGTGGAGCATTTTCAGCAAATCATATGACGGCCGAAAGGGTTCAGGGCCTTTTCACAAATTGTGGTTTCTTTTGGGCGACATTGGTTTGCAACTGGATGAGCATTTTCGACTCTGGTTTTCCGAACAAGGTTACATCTCTATCTTGTGGTTTCCGACCGCATGGCTTGAAAAGATGCTTCTGTACTTTTATCATAACTGTGCAGCTGCTCGCCTTTCTTGCAGGGATGGTTTTCATGATTTGGATGGTTTCGATTTTTCTCTTACGACCTGTGCAGATGACGCCTTGACGCCAGCTGCTCGGGAACAGTTGAATCTTCTTCGAGACGGTTCTTTTGTGACCAATGACATGAAGTCCAAATTCGACAAGCGAATTTCACAGACATGTAGTAGTTGCGGCATGCGGGACACTCTGCAACACCGCTATCGAAGTTGTCCTACATATCAGCACATCAGGGAAACACATAGTAATTTAATGAGAGTTTGGGATACATTGCCGGTTTCTTTCCAACTACATGGATTGGTGCCACAAAATCCATGGCAGCTTTTGCTATGGGAAGCCTTTTTGGCTCTGCCTGATACGGTTGCGGATTTTGCTTTTGGAATTGAAGGGGACACTGTACATTGTTTTACGGATGGAACGTGTTCAAGTCCTGGCGATTCAACATCGGCACTTGCAGCTTGGGCAGTCGTCGTACCATTTCGGGGCACGGTTAGTTGTGGTGTTTTGAGGGGCATCGCTCAAACCATTTTGAGATCCGAAACTACAGCGGTTCTCAGTGCTCTTGAGTGGGAGAGCTTTTCACCGGCAGTCTCCACCTGTGGACGGATAACCAGACGGTTGTCGATCAGGTGAGAGCTATCCAACAAGGGCTTGCTTTTGGTGAAGATCTCGAACATCCGGATTTGTGGCTTCGCATTTCGCACCTGTTGCAAAATACCAAGGCAAGAGTTTTCATACACAAGGTTGCTAGTCATGATGACGAAGACAACTGTCAGACGCCATTGGAAGATTTCTGTCGTATTTGGAATGGACGGGCCGATGAACAGGCTGCTCTCACCAACCTTCAAAGGCCGGCATCCTTTCTGAAGATCTGGAATCGCTACCATCGGTTTCGACAGCAGTGGAAGCAGTACGTTCAGTGGCACACATCTTTTGTTTTGGACGTTGCTGCAACCGATTTCACAGTCAGCAGACAGCCTCACGACGATGACGAGGTTGAGCAAGTTTCACATTTTGATTTTGATCGTCACTCCAATACAGCAGAGGTGAGTGTACAGCTAAGCCCAATCTCGGAGTGTTTTTCAGCTTTTTGTCAAAACCATGATGATCGATATCAGACCAATTTTCATGACCTGGTACAGTGGTTGATATCGGAGGATTCCTCAGCTTCATCAATGCGTTTTGTCAGTCTTCTTGAAATTTATGTTGGTTTTCGATGTTCTAGGGACGGTCGTTCTCCCCTTTGTTGTGGGCACAGTGTCTCCCCTTATCATGTTATCACCTTCGCTGCTGATTTCAAGTATTTCAAGAAGATTTTTCGGCATGTCTTTGAAAGTGCCGATGTTGAATTAGTTTATCGGTCCATCGATCTGACTAGTGTCAAGATTGTAAACCCGCAAGTTGCAATTCGTTTGGGCTGGGGCCATGAATTGGAGACACAAGTCCTTTCACGGCTACAGCAGTTTATCGGCCAGCGACCGGTTTCGTCGGCGCAGGCGTTGGCTCGCCCTTGGCAGCCATAGAAACTTTACAGCATGATTTCTCCCATTTGATGATGTGGGCAGAATCTTTTCATTACGCTTTGCAGGGATGATCTCTCCCATTTGAAGATTTGGGCTGATTTCTTTTCCTTTCGTTCGGACCATATGGCCTGCGAAGAGCCGGCCTTATGAACTCAGAGACCGTGCGTGATATTGCAGAAGAATCAAGGCGGACTGGGGCGAGTTACTTGTTTGCCGCCAATTTTTACCCTCGATTTTCAGCTGTGACATGACTGACCGACTGACCCATGCAACTGCTGGAAAAAACTTCTTTCAAGATTGATTTCTCTGTACTGTCGGATTGTATGGGATAGTTCATTGCAGGCATGAGTCATATAAGTCAGAAAGTGTCCGTAGTTGATTACTGTATTGATTCTTGTTTTTGTACTCCACCAGAAGATTTCGAGGGCAACTTTAGATGGCCTCTTCAAAAGAGTAGGGACCCTAGACCCTACCCCAAACTCCCCAAATCTCAAGTGTTTCAAGCAGATTCCCCATGGCCTTCTTTTTTTGGCAGGTAAAAGCAGCATCATGTGACATCCTAGCCATGCTCAGATGAGCAGAATTTTCCACACCCCAAATCTACCCCTTCCAACTGTTCTGGAAGGTGGCTCCTGGTGCCAAGCACTCACAAGATCACCTCTACATCTTCAGTTGATGTTAAGGTGAAGTCTTTTATCCCGGTTAGGCGGTTGGGAATTTTTGAAAAGATGGACTTCTCTTGCGGAACTTTTGAGGGTGTATCATGACAATGTCAATGGTGTTTGCAGCCCGAAGCCTAGGAAGCAATGTCATAATGATTGATCAACTTCGGTTGTTTGCGCATATGTAATGTAATGGATACTCGCTAGAAAACGAACATAGTGATAAGATGGGTCACGTAAGTCATATATATAGATATTGTATACTGTTTTTTTCCAACATTCGCGTTATGTGAAATCCTCATTGGTGGGCTGGGCAGACCATCCATGCTTTGTATTCAACGACAAAAACTCATTCATCAAAGGATTCCTTTTTGCTACCCACTTACTTTCTTCGATTGTAAAGAAAGGTTGATCACTTGGTGCCACTTGGACACACCCTGAAAATTCATCACTTGTAGGAGGGGTTATAACAGACAAGGTGGAGATTGTGGAGGTATAAAAGCCAATGGTACCCTGCAAAATTGCTTTCATTGATTTTACATGATCCTTTACTCTTTGGTTTAGAGGTTTGGAGACTATTTTTGCATCTTGCATGATTGGTAAAGCTTACTGTAGAGATACTATTTGTCATTATCAATTTGTAATAATTTGTAATTGTATATAGAAATAAATGCCCTCCAAGTAACACTTTTTTTCCACTAGTCACTATGTCAAACAAATGACTTGGCACTGACGTGGGAAACATTCGCAAAAACGACCTCGAGCAGGTGGTACCGGTGAAAGAAGACCTTGACACGGAAGAAGTGAAAATCTCAGTGGATGCTCGTTCTAAAGGAGTTGGGGCTTGGGAAGAGGTACTGGATAAGGAGTTGTGCAGGAGGTATTTGAATAGATGAATTGATGAAGGAGCTGGGATATACGAATATACATGTGTATATATACATATGTCAATTATTATATATATATACAAGGTCCGGTCTTATGTGTATATATATATATATACAGCTTTTATTGTTCATTCCTTTCAGGTGAAGAATGCTTAGAGGCTTCGCTTTGCCGTGGATTTTTTCCAAGTTTCCGTTGAGGTCCCCAAAGATGGGACATCTGAGCTGGGTCGAGCATTCCTTCGTTTGCCCAAAAGCAAAACAC
>OMLO01001629.1_pt1 | contig 17477 bp, 15 predicted proteins | sample 1674811 | NCBI WGS metagenome assembly OMLO01 (sample SAMN06265003, study PRJEB25207) | coral metagenome | isolation source: Coral host | place: Mexico:La Bocana,Puerto Morelos, Mexico | collected 2008-11-13 | reverse complement strand
AATTTAATTATTCGGGTCGACCCAAATAGGTATTAGGTTCGGCACATGAAAAGTTCGACGTATGAACCGGGCCTTAGGGTTTGTGTGTCTCGTGAAGCGGTCTTAACGTTTACCACATGAAGCCTTTCATCTTTCGACAAAACCTTGAATCCGGAACAATTTGTGACTACCATGAAGAAAAAAAAGAAATTCGTCCTAATTTCTAACGCAGATTGCTTCGCATCCGCGTAACAAGTCTGCAAAAATATAAATAAATTGGCCAGAATAGCGTATTTATTACTTCCTTGATGATCCCTAATCCCTGATTTTGACATATTGGCTTGGTGCATGTATACAAGTATGTTGTAAGCCCTGGGCTTGTACAACTACGTATAGATAGACTTTTAGAAGGCCTTATAATCGGAGGGGATTATTTCCGAGGGGACTAATATTCGAGGGGGCTTATATCCGAGGGGTTTTATAATCTGAGGGGCTTATATCCTAGGGGGCTTAGTGAGCTCGACTCCGGATCGAGCGGTCCGGGTTCGAGCCCTGGCCGGGGACACTGTGTTGTGTTCTTTGGCAAGACACTTGACTCTCACAGTGCCTCTCTCCACCCAGGTGTATAAATGGGTACCGGCAAATATAATGCTGGGGGTAAACCTGCGATGGACTAGCGTCCCATCCAAGGGGGAGTAGCAATATTCCTAGTCGCTTAATGCTACAGAAACCAGGATAAGCTCCGGCCTGATGGCCACTTAGGGTCGTATGCAGACTTTACCTTATATCCGAGGGGGCTAATAAAAGGAAAACAACACCGTTCCTAACCAACCGTAGTTGATCGAAATAGGATTTTTTGTTTTACAGGTAGATGGATCAATAGACAGGGCTCGCTTACAAACGGGGCGGGGGGCTTATAAGCGACAGTTTATGGTCTAACAAATTGATAGTTAATAAAAAGGCTTTTCCATGGCCATAATGAAAGATGTTTTCCTTTGACGATCTCCACGGTTGACAATCGTCGAAACCTGAGAGAAACTTCTGGGCTTAGTTCATATTCGTCGACAGCAATCTCCTCATCTTGAATCTGGTCTAATTCCAGTTCGATATTATGATCGGCGTATTCCTCTGATTTTAGTTTAACACAAAGAAGAAAAAATGGAATGATGGACGCAATAATTCCAAATCCACCCGCTATCAAAAACGCGCCGATGTAGTTTCCGAACTTGTCAGCCATAAGCCCTGAAAGAACAACAAGAAGAAAGCGATACTAGCTAACTCATGCAAGGGCAGACATGACATTTAAAAGGGGTAACATTATCATAATCATGACTTGGAAAAGTCAAAAGCAAAAGGTTTTCATTTTTATTCGTAAAAACCTAAAAATGATGGTCAAGGTTTGTCCTAGGGGCGTGCAACTCGCATACTAAGCCTGGGTCACGGCATTTTAACAGTCCGGTCTATTTTTAGACTTCTTTTGAGGGGGAAATAGGTCATTTCCGGTCTACATGAGTGCGCATCGGCAAGGAAAAAATGGCTTACCTCACATCAGGGTGAAATGACGGCGTTAAAAATTAGGTCCGTGCTTGTGATTGGTCCCCGAGGTCCCTTCGGGGTTTGAACTCATGGTAAATTCAATCTAACAATGGATCGGCTGGGAAACGCCGTGACAGGAATACCGGGTAGTTGATAGAGTGCTCTCTGTTTAAATCTGTTTAAGCGGGGTACAATGAGCAACATATGCGTGGTTTTGGCGTCAAAGTGAAAGACGTTGTTAAATGACTTCCTTTGGTTTTGGAAATATCTCCAAAAACTACTTACTATTTTTTCTTCCTCGAGCAATGCCTCTAGTGGTCAGTCATAATTTTGGCAGTGTTTTGCCTAAAATGTATCAAAACTCCTGTGGGAACTCCTATATAAACGAACGTGGTCCATAATACAGGATATTGGCACCTCCTAAGAGTTCTTTTCAAAATTTATGACGAGCACCCTCGTCCTTTTCATTTGGGAGTTCCCCAGGGCAAAAGTACCGCTGTTGTGGTTTCCAGATATCTTTCTCTTTATCATTCCGTTATTCGTTAATAATTTACAGCTATTGAATAACTTATCCTAGACAATAAACATAAACGAATTCTTCCCAAGAAATATTCTACGATACGATAGATGATCCGCAACAATGCAATCTCGCAACCAGAGCCAACGTTCCGCTTGACCAGCGGTTGGACGTGGGCCGTGGACACCAGACTGCTCTAGATGTGATACAGTGTATATGTTAAATCGCATTACACTCACCAAATAAAGGTGGAGCACCCAAAAGAAAGCCAGCACCACACACAATGATTAATCCAATTAATGAGGCTCTTTTCGATTCCTCGTCAACGACCTCCATGCATTCGACAATAAAGGTTGACATCAATATCCCGTCCGCCATACTGAACACGATGGCATAAAGCGCCAATGCAGCATAGGTTTGCGCCAGGCTTAGTAGCATTGTTGAGGCTCCCATGATGAAGGTTCCCGCTTGAAAGAGACGGATTGTGTTTACGTATTTCAAATCACACAGAAAACCTCCTCCAAGACGACCTAGTGTGCCAAATATACCAACGAACAAGTAAAGAGTTGAGCCTTTGCCAGCTGTAATACCGAGATCATTGCAAAATTTTATCTGAAAATACCATAGAATGTATGTCAAGTTATTTTCACTGAAGGCGATGGTCAACTTAGTAGTCTAATACAGTCGAACCTCCCGTAAGCGACCACCCAAAATATCAAGCCTAGGGGGTGGTCATTTATGAGAGCTTAGTCCAAAGTGGATCAACATTTTGCCTCATAAGCATATGGTAAATGTTTTATTCAAGTGAAAAGTAAATTTCGAGAAAACGTCCGGTACTCCCATTGAGAAATGTTCGTCTTGTACTATCCAGGAATTCCACGTTACAACACATTATTTAATTCGCCCTCTATTATCTGTCAAGGGTAAAAACAGGAGAAAGTTTCAAACTTTCAGCTCTTAAAAGTGCTCGCGGTCAGTTACGAGACGCCTGGTAGAATCGAGAAGTTAGAACACGCGCATTTACAAATCTCGCAAGTCGGAATGTCGGCTCAGCAGCGAGAATGTGTGATGAACTAAATTACTTGTCAAGTGTCAGCATGGGATGTTGAGTTGGGATGTTTAATCTAAGTAATACGACATTTGGTAACTAAATACATCGAAAGTCAGAACATGCCGAACTTAAAATTCGAGAGAAGTAAGAAAACGTGGAGGATTTTATTCAACGGTCAAAATATGCCGGATGTTATGATTTTAGTATTCAGGAAACGCGGAATGTATTGTTTCAAAAGTCAAAAGACGTGTGCACTGTCTAATTTTAAAGACAGGAAATGAGTGACATTTTACTTAGCAGGTAAGAAAAGGTGGAAAAGTTAGTTCTTGATTTTGACCCTGAAAACGCGCCATACAACAATCACAGCACTGACTGACACTCTGTTCAATACAGAATAAACTTTTTTCAACAACTGACTCACACAAACTTAGAACAAACGCCTCTTGGTAAATACGAGACGCATCAGAAAGCCCGTGTGTTGACAAAAAAGGGTTTTCGAAAGAGAGGGTTGGTCGCTTCATTACAATTTTTTACTTGAGTGGATTCAAGACGACTGATTTACCTGATACGTTTAATGTGCAACACGTTGTATCGTCTTCCTAGGTATTTGCGGCCATTTCAATATGCTACAAATACATTTTGTGAATACAGTCAAACCTCCACTGACAGACACCTCAAGTAGGCGAACACCTACAGTAAGCGGGCTCTCGTCAAGGTCCTAGCTGAGCTAAATACACACACTATATTTTAACTGCCAATAACCCTCTGATCCCTAGGGCGTCCGCTCACGACAGCTTCAACTGTCTTTATTTGAATGTATATAATCAAAAGCATTCTACTGACTTGCAGTTACTGAGTGATGTTGAGCCCTTCTCAACGTTGTGCTATATTTTCTCAGGAAAACGATGATGTTGAACTTCAGACAGCGTCCATTTTTGGTACAGCGAAAGCAAGTCAAGAAGCAGACAATGTGATCATACTTCAGAGCAAGAAGGGATCAGCCGAAAAATACCTGCAGGTTGTTTAACGTAGTTTACCATTCATATGTTGGTTGTTTGTTGTCAAATACTTTGGAATATATAGAAAAAAACTTGTCCGTTTAAGGGACAAGTTTTTTTTCTATATATTCCCATTACTCTCCCCTGGATGGGATGCTAGTCCATCGCAGGGTCAGCCCGTAGGGAGGCCCTGTGAGAGTTAAGTGTCTTGCCCAAGAATACAGCACAATGTCCCCGGCCAGGGCTCGAACCCGGACCGCTCGATCCGGAGTCGAGCTCACTAACCATGAGGCCACCGCGCCTCCCACCTCCTTAAACTGTAGAAACCCTGAAAATAATAGTTTACTAAAATAGAGAAACGCCACGTCATGTTTGTTTTTGAATAGGTTACGAAGAATCGTTTCGATGGCGTACTTGGACGTGTCCCGTTGGACTTTGTCAGGGAATCTTTGTCCATGTCAGGATTCGGCAAAACCGTCCAGCCAAAGAAAGTAACACTGAAACTTGACAAGGCACACCCTCACAAGCTCAAGGTAACTCGACTGGGAGCAGATGTAGATATTGCCAAGTTTTCAGCGCCTAAAATGGTTGGCACAAACAAAGTAGTTGTCAGAAGAGCAATTCCTCCAAAGCCTACTTCAACTGACAATAATGATGGTACAAAAGATGATCCAAAAGACAACACCAAGCAAGAAGATGGATTAAATAATGCGCTGGAAAAAAGAGACAGCGCACCTGATGTGATGTCAGTTGAAAAGAAAGAAAATGTGCAAAAAACAGTCAAGAAAATTTTAAGCGGAACACGCTTGATCACTAAAGCTGTAAGTGGTCCTGGGAACAGTAAAGGCGGTATATCTGAACAGGGCAAGGTTATCAGAAAACCACAGAGCCGCTGAATTCCACGGAAGTAACTCCCATAGACACACTCCTAGAGTATTATACATAACAAATGTTTCAAAAAATCATAATTGAAAATGAGCAAATTCCGGGTTTTTGGAGAACATGAACCGCGCCAGGTATTTGTCCATGCTTCTGCTAGGAATTGAACGTCATAACGTTATCCAACAGAGAAATTCTAACATCTAAAGTGAAAAAATGAAAGACGTTTAAAAGATTCTTATGTAAAGGTTCACTTTTCACGTTCAAAACCATGACATTCAGTGGCATCGCTCTCGTTTCCATGACCCTCTGCCACGCAAACAGAACAAAAACCATTAAGAATCCCAACTGCTGGGAGGCTGACCAGTTGCGCGTATACACAATGCGGTAGAGAAGTTGGACACAAGACAACCGAGAACAAATCTAGCGTTAGGGTGGAGGATTTGAACTAGGGACCTCCAGATTTCAAATCCAGCGCCCCCTAAACCAGTCGGCCACGCTGCTTCTACCCCACCTCCTCTCGCAGGCGCTGCATAACGCTTCTTTACAAGTCAGTTTTAGTACGAGTATTAATTAGTCAAGTACAGCTAATGATGGTAAGCTGATGACAGTAATGTCCGCCACGTCGGAGGGTGCTTCCTTTACCAAACTTACGATACCGGTGAGGTCACCTTCATCAATATAAAGAATTTTATTTTCCCTCTGCGAAGCTTAACAGATTCTTTACAAGCTAAACCTTTTCACTCGTGGATTATCAGTCTTGTACGTAGAGTAGTATTAGAGAGACGTCATGGGTCCCATACTGGGTGAATCGCATATTTAAGAGAAATCTGTAGCGTTAACATTTACCGTGTCAAAAATGAATCTCTGCACGATGTCATCAAAGTGGAAAATATATTAAAAGAATTTGTCTCCACAAATAAAATGTCGGTAAAACCTAGCTGTAAAACGAACATCGCGTGTTACAAATATTTCTAATTTGCATGTCCTCTTTTGCAAGCCACGTACTGTTTGCTATATTTTCAAATAAAATTAATATTTCTATAAAAGCTTCTGGCTCTCGTCAGTTAAAATGTAACTATCAAGCCTAATTTGATAAGGAATTTAATCTATAAGCCTCAAAAAGTATCATTTTCCAGGCTCTTTCGCGGCAAACTGCTCATTCGTCGAGCTCAGCCCAGGCTTCTTCAGCCAATGCGTAGTACTTGTTGGCCAGTTTTCCCTTCATGGCAGCAAGAGCGAAATCACCGGCTGCTGAGTAAAGCTCTCCTGCTATTTGAGGCTGTTTTTCAAGTTCATAACCTCCTTGTTGATACAGGTTAGCCTGCTTGGCGCACAACACGTAGTTTGGATCTGTGAACAGGGTGTTCTGGGGATCATCGTCTTCGTACACAACATCGATGGCATTTTGATACCACCTAGCAGCCTCCACCCAGGAACGTTCCCTGAATAAAAAGATTTAAAAAAAATGTCTTTATTTGCATTTTGCAATTTTTAAAAGATGCAAACGTGACACGAAAATGTAGTGTTTCCATGACAATGGCTCGTCAAATAATTTTCGTGGAAATTTGAGGACACTGTCTGGAAAAAAATTCACCGAGAAAACGCCCTCACGCTTACACGTTTGTATGTAAGACTGAGTTAGACTCCAGGTCGGGTTACAATACTTAAAACCCTAAGCTTTCGGTTGATTGGCCGAAAGAACTGGCGAGTATTCCAATGAAAACGAAAACAGTTGAAAAGTGCTCGGTTAAGAAAGTTCAACCAAACCCAAAGAAAACAGTAAAAACAACACACGAAAACACGTGACGTAACCAACCTAAAAGGGTTGATCCCATTAGACAATAGAACGCTTTTATAGTTAACAATTATCAGGCAGAGTATCAGGCGTGTATGTGTTGTTCGACAAACTAGAAACGTATTCTATGTAAATTGTGGCCATGCATACAATCGAGATTTCAAATGACTTCTTACAGTCAGACAGGATGTTTGTTATGTACGGATGACGGATCAGGGGACCTCTTCACAATATATGAGGATCGTGACAGTTGATGAAGTCGTTGAGTGGTTATTCCAAATCAGACGCCGTGTCAACTATCCTGACAGCCTGTGATTCAAGTCACTGACCTGATATGGCTACGATATCATGGTCACTTGCACGGTAAATAATCGTAACTTTCTGATACGCTTCTGCGCGTGTGGTCTCGCCATAATACGAACCATGGCTCGACCATTATGGCTCACCTGATCTGCTGCCGAAGCCAACCAAAAAGGTATTATTAAGTATAAATATAGTCTTAGTTGAGAACTCGTCCTCTGCTATTTTAAGGCTGTGCTGCGATAGCCATTTTGCCGATCTTTCTAGCCAAGATGCTACTAGTAAATAAATCGTGGAACGCCATCGGTGGGATTATTAGCCCAAAAGCTTAAAGTGTTTGTTTTTCCCTTTTTTTCTTTTTTAACACCAGAGACAGCACATCCAACATACAAGACAAAATCCTGACGGTGGTTGCCGTTCAGTACCTCAGAGAGCCCAATCCTGACCCAGATTCATATGCCTTCGCCATGTAAACCATGGCCTTCCTGTCCCGTAAAACAGCTGCCTGTAGCATGTACTCCACCCCCCGGTTTGCTGCTTCGTCAGACACCTGTCAAAGAAAGGATAAACTCAAATACTGAATGGCGAAAAAATAGCACTGACTTAGGCTTAAAAACGGGTGGAAAATTTACATAAGGCAAAAGTGGAGAGTAAAAATCATAGGAACGACAGATGACACTGAAGAGCAAATCAATCAGTAATGAATCAAAGACAAGGTATTACAGGAGACAAATGAACAGCTGCTTGGGAACAATATGACTGGGTGTAAACGATAAAGAAAATTATAAATATGTAGGGAATGTCATAATGATCTTCCACGGACCAGTAAGCTTTGCAAACAGAACTCCTAGTAGCCTATTATCTCACAGTGCCAGAAGATGGGAGCCTTACCTCCAAAGTACTATGGTGACTGCTAAAACTAAGCAGGGAGTGTTTATAGAAACCCTGACTTACCACAATGCTTACATACCATTGACTTACATTTGGTTTGTCATTCTATCACTGTTGTAATCGGTTAACAACTTCACGATAGCGAAACGATGAATGACTTCAAACGTTCTTTAATACGTATTTTCCCGGGGTATTTTCGACGATAAATTCACATGACTAATGTCTCAAATGACCGGTAGTGTCTCAAATGTAGCGTAACGCAAACATGTCACGGTTTAAACTAATTATCTCTTCAACAATCACCTTCATGGGAACTCAACTGGCTTCACAGCTTAGTTGGTAGTGAATAACACCAGTAAAAGGGGGGTGGCGGGGGGTGGGTTCGGAACCACAGTCAAACCTAAACTTTTACTAGCTTCTTTACGATTCATTCATTACTTGTCAATTTTACCACTGAAAGAAAAAATTAAAATGTTGATGACTGACGGTGTGGATTTAAAATACCTGAACAGTCGCTGAGGACAATATGTCGTGCGGTAGATCTAAATATATCTCAGCCATTGTAACTATAGCTGGTAAAACAGAACAAGCTGCAGCCTGCTCCAGATGAAACATGGCACAATCCATCTGCGGCACATGGTCAGTAAAACGACCCACATCATGGTATTTAGCGAGCTCAAGATGAACCTGCAGAAAAAAATATAAAACGAAAGTTGCTTTGAAAAGCAAGACAGAGTAAGAGCTATTTGAAAGGCATACACAATGCTACGGTGAAAATGGGTGATTACTTGAGCGATCACGTAGCATTGTGGTGTGTGTAGAGAAGGCAGTGTCTGTAAATAAACGTGTAACACTGACAGGCAGCTGGAAATGCACTGCAGACTCGCTACAGTCAGCCATATAAAACTAGTGGATAATGACATGTATCATTTACAAATCTGTCAAAGCACACGGACGTTGTCGTACTTAGCTTGTTCCGGGCTTACACCCTGGAGTGAAATGGGTAAAATAAAATACACGTGAATGAGAAAAGGGAAGAAAGAATAAAGGACTAGGCGCCGTCATATTTCGTAAGTTAATAAAACACGATTGCACGGTTTCATCTTATTGGCAGTTGCTTATATGTTGAAAATTGTCAACAACAAAAAACGGTGAATCGCTCAGGTCGGGAGGTTGTTAGTAGAATGTATCAAATCTTACGACAGGTGAAAATACTTGGAAATAAAAAACAGGGTAACCTACAATAAAAAGAGCGCCAACTTTGAAATGAGAAAACTAACAACAGGTTTAATTGTAACATCCAATTTAAGCTGTATTTCTGTGGTTATTTACTGACCTGTCCAAGAACGGAAACACTCTTGTGCCTTCTTTGCTCCTCCAAGCGTACTTTTTCAAGTAGTTCAACTTCCGCAAACACACTTGATGCTTTATGTACCATGTTCTTGGCAAATGACTCCTTGATCTCTTCATCCTAAAAGTAAACATGAAGCGTAAACAGTTGATGGGCACCAGTGTTACAAGGTCTACTATGAATGTAAGACCGACTCATCCAAAGTTGTACAGGTGATGTAATAGGTATTGTAAGCCGGTCGTGTTACAAGCCTGTTTTGGAGTCTTGTTATCATGGCCGGACTCGATTACAATTTTTACAAAACCAAAGGTGCTGTGATGTTAAAGCTACAACAATTAAAATCTACAGAGTCACACAGGCCAGCTTTCCCTTGGTAACCTTCTTTGTATTCTTCTCGTGGCTATTATTTAGTCGGTTCAAAAGTTGGATATGAGCTAATAGATTTAGTTTATCAAGAGAGGATGAAGAGTAACCGAGGTAGGCCTTATTCCAAAGGTACATGTGGTCCATCTAAAGCTACTTTTAGACTTTCTAGACTTCTAGTTTCAGAAATTCCACGAGAGTCTAGAAACAGCTATCCTGTGACGCAAATGTTAGTGGACTTCCACACAGTCCACAGGGTAATATCTAAGAAATAGAAAACAAGTACTATCGAGTTGAAGTATAAATCTACAAGCGTTCTATCACGAATACCGTTCTCTGATTGGCTACGTTACTCATTATCTATTCCGTTAAGTAGATAATGAGTAGCAGAGCAGTGTACGTTGGGGGCCGCTTCTTTGCGTTTTCAAGGTGTCGGTGAAGAGGATTTAGATGGAGTTTTGAACAACTAGTAGTTTTGATTCTTGGTTTAACGACGCTACGTGATAGAAATCTTGAGCTCATAACCTGACTGTTAAACAGGAACACAATCTGAGCGCATATTTTCTTGGGGCTGTTTTCTAATATCCGCTGGAGAACTAAAATTGAGGAGGATTAACTTCGGAATAACGTCTGTTACCCTTTATCTATTCTTGGTTTGATTTCAATGAGAACAAAACCTACGCACCTCATTTTCAGTGAAAACATCACTTTGATCACTTTCAGTTTCAGATGAATCTGGGTCAGAAATCTGTCGTGAAAATTTTGACAATTCATTAAGTGAAGAATATGAGGAACGAGGGGAGTCTGGTTCAGAGTTTGCAGGTGAAGGAGGAGGAGACTGGGCCAGGTATTCAGTCATATCAAATATAGCGGAAGAGATTTTACGGTGACCAGGGGAAGTGCAATCGTCACTGCTTCTGAGGATTGTGCTGGAATCTTGAATGTTTTTCAGAACTGCATCAATTCGTTCCATTTCTTTGTCACTGAGGTCAAATGAAGATAGTCCAAGGCCTTCGCAGATTCTGTGAAGAGATAAGCAGACACATATGGCCCTCACTTTCCCAAAATATTCCAACCCTTTTTTGTTTTCTTTTTTTTTGGAAATGAAGTTGAAGAAGTATGAAAATTGGAAACAAAAACATCCCTTGATGGTTGACCATACGCTTGAAGTACAAAACCACTAATTAAAAACAATTAGCAAGCTCAAATTATGAAGCCACAGGTCACTCAAGAACTGTGATACAAACCCATATTTCCTCGTTCCTTGAAAAACAAATCATACAGCATGTGAAACAATTTAAATCTAAACCTATTATTTAGTTTGCAACATTCCTGCAAGCATCATGCCAACTCTGAAACATTAAAAACTACAAAATTTAATATAAAGACTAAAAATTGCATTTTAATAATAACCCAACAAAGTTTACTTTTAAACACAGATAGATTGACTGGTAACAGTTTCTTTCAGGAGTTTGGTCCTTTAAGCTAATGTCTTGGAAAGAAAGAAATCCTTTGTGTCTTTTTGGTACTCTGACTAACAAACTTAAAATTATTCTGGCTTTTGATTGGTTCATACTTATGATTAATTGCAGGACAGATGAACAAATTACATCATTAACATTACTTTGTTTCCTTGATCCTGCATAAAACAGATAGATTCCATGTTGCTGTGCATCTGTTCAGTAATTGATCATAGAAGATGTCAAAATGTGGTAACAACATTTAGTGATACACTTGGTTATCACCTCATGAGCCACATTATTTTTTTTCTGTTACCACATTTTGACATCATTTTTGATCAATATTTAAATAGATACACAGCAACATCCTGCATCAGATCCAGAGTATACATAACTTACTTGTTACATTTGTGAGAGCTGAAAAACAGTGCCATTCCCCTTGGACCCAAGTTGGCTTCACCATAATCCTTTCCATCTGTTGTATGAATCTGCGGGTCTGTGTACAGGTCTCCTACACCTAAAATGAGAAGAAAGAACATTTATGATTTTTCTGATCTGGGATAAAAAAAATTCCTTATCATCAACATCTTTTGGCATTTGTTAAGAAGCTTGTCTCCAACCTAAAAATTCTTGCCTGTTACTGCCTATTATTGCTTGAGGCTACATAGACAAACTTGAAAGTAAAAAAAAAAATCTATTTCATAATTAAAAGTTATTCAAATAATAGAATATCTGACCTTGAATATCCACCACAATTAACTGATGGCCAGACCTCTCAAATGTAAAATGACTAAATGCCTGTGAATCAATAATAATTAAATACGAAATTAGAATTTAAGAATTTGTCGTAATAAATACAGATACATTCAGTCCTCTTTAATACAAACACCAGTTTAATAAAGATATACTCAAGCTATTCACTTTCTGTACCTGAGGAGAACAGCGGAGAGTCTCATCTCGCAATACATAGCCAGAGTTTGAGTTGTACTTAATATATTTTCCTTCAATAAAATGTTCTAAGTGAAACAGTGGTGACCCTTCTCTGTCCTTCATTTCAATAACACAAACCTGGAAGATATCCACCTGTTGGCAAAAAAAAAATCATTACTGGCATTATACACAACAGTCAACCTGCTTTGGAAATGGCTCCCAACAATCAACTCTCAACAAAGTCTAAGGGCATCTTACTAGAAAAGACAACTCATGACATGATTTCAATCAAATATAACTTTTTACTGACTGTAAGCAATCCTGTATTTATGCCTGTAGAAAGCAGAGGTATTAATTAAGTACCATTTCAATGTAAAGTAAAAACCCAAAACAAAATGTGTTGAATGAGAGGTTTTACACTGAAAGTAATTGAAGAGGATCACTTGGAAGGAACTTCAGTCACCTTAACTTAAAATAATTATCAAGTAATGGCAAACAAAGGTTTGTTCAGTTAGATTTGCATACTGATTGCTTGATATAGTATATGGAAGGGAAAGTTAGAGTAAAATATGGGATGGTACAGTCTGTAGATAGTTGAGTGTATGGGGAGGGGGTGTGGTATAGTATATAGGAGGGGGTACAGTCTGTAGGGCATAGGGCCAATCCCCACATCCTGTAAAAAAAAAATTCTTGAATACCACAACCTTAATCTGGCCCTATACCCACTTAGAGTCATGGTAAATATCAAAGTCTCTAGGAGGGGAAATAAGTTTTTGAATTCTTTGTAAGCTGTTTCCATGCAGTTGATAAGAAAAACCCCTTTAACCCACGACATACATGCCATGATGCATCTTTGACGTCCCTTACTACATAACCTTCAAGTCTAACCAGCCTGAATGTTGGCAATTGTTTATTCTATATATTGGTTTCCTTCTTCCTTAAAGACTTCAATGATAAATTTTCATCCCACTGGCCCAGTTGGTTCATTTTAAAACAAACCTTTTTTGGTGGATTGTATCTATTATACTCCTCTCCCCAGAGCTTAGCATCCATTTGGAGTCTCACATCATCAAAATAAACATCTCTGCTAACTGCATCAATGTACTGTTTGCACACATAATTTGCTGCATGCTTCCAATTCATGTGTTTGGAGAAATTTGACAACTTTTTCCTGTGATAGAAAAGATGCATGACTTAGTTTTATCATTTTCACTCCTTAATACTCCTAAAATCAACGAATTTAACGAATTTTACTCAGGATTTCTGAAGAATGGATTCAAACTTGGACATACAAACAAGTAGCACATGTTGCTCGCATATTGTTACTCACATTGATAAGGGTGATGAGTAGTCCTTCAAAAACCACAATATTATTGACAAATTCATGGGTCTTGTGCTAACATTTTTTTTTTTTTTTTTTTTTTTTTGGGGGGGGGGGGGGGTGGATGTATGCGTTTTGCAGTCTCAATTGGGTGGGTTGGGTGGCCCACTCCCCAAAACCCAAAATTTTCCCTACCCTATTTATAACCTGACCAAACTCCTGTTACCCTATGTAAGACCTGAGCCTTAAATCAAAACGGTAACCATGTTTCAGACCTGCCTTACAATTAGTAAGGTATTCTGAATGGCTTTTGTTGATGGTCTTATAAGTGACAATGAGTAGTAGCTTCTTCTGAAAAAAAACATAGTTTTACCCAATCCAAATGTAGAGTGCAAAAACTGTACCCTATTTGAGACCAAAATAGCCCAGCTATCAAATTGGCCTAACAATATTTACAATATAGGTACTTACAATCTGAAACACACCCTCATTGCTCCTTGATCAAAAGGCTAGAATAAAATAAAAGTAGCAATTTGACTAAGCTTATGATTGAAAGCAACTTTCTAGCATTTTCTAGCAATACCTAGGCAAATTTGAACACATAACCTATTTTCCTGATAAAAAGCTGAGGAGCTTTGTGCAGGAGTGCACACACTACATATGAACAGCAGCATTGTGACTCAAAGACCCAGACCAGGCAGTTTGGTCTTAAAAACCTACAAATTATTACCTCTTTAAAGGAAAGGTATCTAAAAGTTCCTTTACACTATCCCCTTCCCTGAAAATTATACTTGCAGTGTGAGTTCTTATTTCTTTTTCTCCTTTCCCTCTTTTTGGAGACAAGTTGGAGAGACTTGAAGAAAAAAATGCTGACAACATGCAGAATGATAGAAACTGAACACAAGTACAAGGAGTAAATTGATAATTATTTGCACACTCTGACAGACCTTTTAATACCAAAACCCCATAAAAGTGATTATACCAAACATATGGAATTGAAAATTGTTGATTGCTTCCACATTCCTAAGTAGGCAGTCTTGAACCTGTTGTCATCAGATTTTCTCTGATGTTAATATGCCCGTGCTTACTCCTTTCGTTTGAATGATCAGTGAGAACCACATGGAACAGAACTCACCAAAGATTCCATTTTGACTCTCACTTCATCCTGTACCCAGTCCTTTTTCAATGCATTATATCGATGTCTTATAGCAACTTCAGTAGGACAGGAATCATCAATGTGAAACTTTTCCCATGGATCTGGCAAATGTTTTGCTTTTTTTAGAGCATTCAGCCAACTTAAATGGTGGTGCAGCTTTGGATGGGATTTTTTACCATTTTTAGCTACCTCCTGGTCTGGTTTTAAGGGTCCATCTGTTGTAATGTCTTTACGCTGATCATAACTTCCTTCAGCTATAATATTATCATCTGTTATTGATCCAATTTCACCATTCCAGTCATCCACTCTTTCATTCTCCACTTTGTTGCAGCTTTCACAACCTGATTCCATTCCTTTTCAGTTACAACTGTATTCACTCAATTGACTTTCACTTGAATCACTTTCTGCACTTTTGTGATGGAACAATGATGTAATAACTGTCACCCACTGATGTTTACACTGTCAGTAATAATTTAATATGTATTTTCTGCAATACATAAAAAAATAAAAAGCAATTTAATTTTTAGTGATGCTTTTGGAGGGTTATTTGCAGATCTTTATGGTTTATCTTCTAGGGATCTCAAAGCTCTTTTAATTAGATATTATTAGAAAATAACCCAAAGCAAATATGCACGCTGATTGGCTTAAAACCGTGTTTCTGTAACTCGATAGATACACAGAACTAGCGCAAGCTGTTGACGCAATGATGGTATGAGCAAAGAGAATTTTCATTTTGATGACCGAACTAAAAGAGTTTATTTTCTTTTTTGCATCGCGGTATTTTCTAAAAGAAAAAGAAAACATGTTTTTCGTGTTTCTACTGAGTTATAGAAACACTCGTGAAAGTTTGGGAGAACTTGAAAAAGCTGTGGAAACACTCGCCTGCGGCTCATGTTCCCATAGCATTTCTCGTTCTCCCAAACTTTCACTCGTGTTTCTATAACTTGATAGAAACATGGTACATGTTTTCTATTTCTTAAACAATGTACTGAGATATCTTCAAAGTAATTTTGCAGGAGCCTATACAGAAAGCTCTTGCCAGCGACTGGGATTAAAGTATTCCTCTGTCAGTAAATACTAACTGTTTTTCAAAAAAGAAACTATAGGAAACCAAGGTGTAAACAATTTCCCAGACCATCAACAACACCATAGTTTGTTGCACGAATGTATGCAGTAGATAAAGGAAAAATAGTTGGCTCATTAACATGATATGCGTAGCTAAGCACCACTGCACCATCCAAATTACTCCATCTTTGTTTTCAAGTTAAATTTTAACTGTTGATTTGATCTCTTTCAGACCCATGGTGAAATTGTTATTAACTTAGTCGTCCCCGAGCCCTAAACAAGTTGAGCACTTCGTGACATTTACATGTAAAACAGTGACCAGGCATAACTTTGCTTTCATGTTTATTTTGCCTTTTCTTCAGACATAATAACGGCATAACTACACTGTAGTAGATCGTCTATAATTTCCAGGAACTCAGCGGGATTATTTGCATCTGTATTTCCAAATTTTTCACTAAAATCCCTACACGAAACCAAGGTACAAAAAAGTTGAAGTATATTATTACAATATCTCGACCTGATAATTATTCAATTAAGGCTTAAGCTTTTACATGTGGCACCTCAGCTTAACGTTCATATTTCATTCCATGCAAATAAAAGGCTTTCGATTACAAACAGCAAGGAATTCCATTGATTAAACTTTAAAACAACTACTGTTTTTAAATGTGTGCACACGGAAGCAGAAACATACAAAACAAATGATATGTAATTATTTTATCACCATCTTAGCTAAGACATCTTTTAAGCTCGACAGAAACAGAAACCTCTGGCCCACTTTTTATTTCGTTTTCTTACCTTTTCGTCCAGCGAGTTCCCATGGATCTTTCCACGACAGCAAGGCATTGCACTAAAAAGACTCAAACTCCTATTAGCAGTCACGATGGCACAACAAAAGTTCGAATTCTTTTTGGGATCAAATGATAAATACTGCGGTAGAGTGACTGCGGAAACTGGGTCGACCCCGTCCTGTCATGGGAGATATCCTGGAACCCGATACCCCTGTGACTGTCCCTGACGTCCCTGACATGAAAGGAGTGTGCAAACATTTATAAATTACGATGATGTGGATCAAAGTATTGGTTAATGCAGTGCTAATTTTGCTCATAAGTGGAGAGCAAACTGATAATGTCAATGTGGTCTTGGACGCCAGTCGAGTTGTTGGTCCTTTACGACACTTCTGGGAAAGCACCGGATTCTGCCCGCCGGACCCACATCAAGACTTCAGGAAATTCATCTTAACCAACGATGAGCTACAGAACTTGGCGTACATAGGTTCCGTGCCCAAAAGGGGTATAAAGCAAGTGCGAATTCACTGGCTGTTGGATCTGGTTTCCATGGAGCTGGCAGTTGACCGACTTGTTTATAACTTTACATACCTCGATAAAGCAATAAGCTTGCTTGTAGGAAATGATTTGAAGCCTGGATTTGAACTGATGGGAAACCCATCAAATTTCTTTTCAGATTTTGATGATACTGCACAAATCTATGCATGGAGGGATCTTATAGCAAGTTTGGGAAAACATTTGATAGGTAAAGATTCATGGGTAAAGATTGAATTTGCTAACTGATCAGCCAATAGAAGCCACATTGGAACAGGCTTAGAATACTGAGGTGTATGTAGGCGGGGGGTGGAGGGTAGGGGAGTTTGGTTAATTAATAAAAATGAGACATTATGGGCGCTTTCCATTCGACCAAAAATTCCGAGATTTCCGGTTCGAAATTGAATGGAATGGTAAAAATTCCGGGAAAAGTTTTCGAAAATTTAGGAATACGTTTTGAGTGTACCCTATTTGTTGGAATTTCATGAATTATCGAAAATTTTGTGTTCCATTCGCAAGAGATGTCGGGTTTAGTCTCTCTACCGAGCGTCGGCGCTCGTACG
>OMLO01001628.1_pt1 | contig 17482 bp, 17 predicted proteins | sample 1674811 | NCBI WGS metagenome assembly OMLO01 (sample SAMN06265003, study PRJEB25207) | coral metagenome | isolation source: Coral host | place: Mexico:La Bocana,Puerto Morelos, Mexico | collected 2008-11-13 | reverse complement strand
CCGAAATATTCCATGAAGTCAGTGATGCAAAATTGATTCAAAGGCCAAAAAAAGTGCTGTTTGAAGTTTGATCAATGAAAATTGGACTTCCTGTAAGATGATCAAAAATCTGGTTGTTTAGGGTAAGGGGAATATACTACCTATAGTTATACTTATATACAATAATAAGCCATGAATTTTCGGATCCCTATTAACCAACCAGGATGGCTCATGGAAAGTCTCCGGGGCCCTGGGGTTTTTGGACCTCGAAAATGCTTCCAAGTTAAACCAAGGCAGGAACATTTCCAGGATATCCACCACAAGGATGGTCAGGAGCAGCCAGTGGACCAGGCGTCTCGGAACGAACCGTTTTGGGGTTGGTCTGGCTGAGATGAGGAAATGGTGCCCCCGAAGTTTTTCACAGCGAGTTTATATACCCTGAAAATGGTGGTGAAGGAAGACGTTTGTCGTTTGTCTTTCCAAGTTAACGTTTGTTTTTGGTCACTTTTCAAGGGCGCGGAAGCTGTTAAACTTCATGGGGGTAGCATCAGAGGGGTGAAACTGCTGAAGTTCCGGGTCAGTTTCTTCCATATGTGATGAATCAATCCGTGCGTCAGATTTCCGAAACGCAAATTTTGCTTTAGGATTTTGGAATTACTACAAAAAATTGCGCAGAAATTTGCAGAAATTCGGATGTTGGTAAAATCTTGTGATTTCTTCAAATTGGGTCATTTGAAAATGCATGGCCATGCAGCAGTTTGTGCACCTGACAAATCGATTTTATCAGCTATCTGGAGCCAAACATCCACTGGTCGGTTTGATTCGTTCGTGATCATGCTTTTGGAAACGAAAAGTAGATGTGTGGACGTCCATGAAAATGAGGTTTTTACCTGATGGCAAGAAAGTAAGCACTATGTGACAATGTGGGCTAGGTGGTTTTGGTTTCATATTTTTGTTCCATGTTCACCCCTGAAAAAAATGATTAGATTTGACGAAAATAATATTTTGGATTTGGACTTTTCAATCACCAACTAGTGAATTGTTGACAGTTTGTTCACTGCATTATTGAGTAGTTGACTTACCTACTAGACACGAAAAGAGTTTCAACTGGCTGGTGGTTCTTTCTCAGTGTGTTGGGTGTTTCCAATCTCATCAAAATCCCCAACTCTACTTGGGTCATCCTTCCACTTGACTTAGTATGTTAGAATAAAAAGCCCTTCATTCCATCAAATCCCCAAATCTGCTTGTTATTTTTACGTCATGTGACCTTCAATCACAACAGGCCCCTGGGTACTTGGACGATCACCCACTTAGTAAGTGATTAGTTACCAGCTGGCTCCGAGTCTTGAGTAACCAAGGTTGTTGGAGTTTTTGCAGGTGTAGAACATGAAAGTAAGCAAAAACTTCCATTGTAGATTTTGGGTGCCATCCAACCATGTTATGGCCAAACTTCTTGAGGCTTTTGCATGTAGATATCTCACAAAAAACATAACATATTCCCTTCCATGTGAACCATGGAAATATTGTATACACATCCTTGGGCCAAAACACTTTGTTTACACACTATAGCCGTGCTATAGTGTATGTAAACCTTGTAGATCAGGTTTACATATTTACATATTTTTATATAGACACATAGGAAACAACTATTTCACATTATGGTGGGCTTGGTTTCGTCATTCTACATGAAATATGTCGAGGGATTGGGAACCATGCATCATTTCCCCAAAGAAAAATCCAACCCCAAAATGATTTTTATAATATCAACACAAAATATATTTATGTTGGGGTTCTCCTCGCCAACAAAACCTTTTCGGGGTGTTCCTTCCTTGCATCCTCCGCCCGCACGCGGCGGCACTTCCATGTTTTTCCTGGCCAACTTTTAAGTCTGGATCCTCAGCCTTCGAGGTTCTCGCAGGTTTCGATCTTTTCCCAGTGCATTGCCAAAAAGATGGTAAAACGCTGGTAAAATCGTTGTAAAACATTGCTTCCTGGGCATTGGGATGCTAGTTTGCAAACCTTACCAAGCATAGTTTCCTCGCTAAGAGTCTTGTGTATACGGCAGTTTTCATCCGAATGTTGCAAATCAAATACAAGGTGAGCAAACGCGTGCCTTACTCTGGCGAAAAGAAAAAACATGTATAGACCTGGATCATACCCCTAAACCTAGCAAAAAAACTAGTTCTTGTATTTGGGAGGATCCAGGTATCGATTATTGGATTGGTTTGTGAGATTTTGGGGTTAAGGACCACCAACCTCTGGGTACAACTTTTTTTATCGGGGTCAAGATCCCATAAAAAACAACCACAAATTTCGCCATGTTACCACTTGGGGCGCAACTTGTAATTCAGCCTGCCACGCTGGAAGTTCAGCGCAGCTAGACTTGAATAACTTTCCAAACATGTCAAACCCCCATTCAAGGCAGTTACCCGTAGATCCTCACCAATGCGTAAGGCCGGTATATCTGTAGAATGAAGGAAAGTGCAAACCCCCCAAAGGCACCGTGCTCTCAGCAAACATTCATTGCCTCAGATGGCAATATGGTAGGAGCAAGTGGTTTTTCAATGAATTCATTCAAACCATTTAGACACATGGAATTCACATTCAAGTTTGAATTCAAAACTTAGACAAAAAACAAAACCCAGGTACATGGGCAAAGGGTTGTAATTCCATGGGATAGTTCTGCCAGGAAAAACAAGATTGGTTTGCAGTGACTGGCTTTGACATTAGAGTCTAGTTCTGGGTAGCATCTTCGATCACCAGTACGCCCAATGAAATGCAAATTCCAAGTGGTATGGGGGGCCTCAATCTTTTTGGACCTGCACCAACGCCGAAAAGACATTCCCAGTTTTCCCAGCAAAGGGTTTCCAGTGTCATGCGTGTGTAGTGACACCCCCAAAAGACATTGTAGCTCCACACCAGGCTGGAACACAGACATAGGATGAGATCCATTTGCCTTAGGTCTTGGTGTGGGATCACTATCAAATAAATTGAGCAGCCCTGTTGTTTGTATCATATTTGGTTTTTAGGAAATGCGTTTGTATGTGTATAGTTACATGGGAGAATAAAATTCAAAAAAAACATATCATTGGAAACATCAGAAATAAACAGAATAGAAACGTTGCCAATTCAATCAATGGTCCAGATCATAAAGGAAGCTGGCCGCGATATCTTTCCCAGTCCCAAGCAAAATGGTATGTGCCGAATCCCATCTTACCCTGTTAATGGTGAATCCGGGTACTTCGATCCATGGTGTAATATGAGTAGCCGGTGTAGATCTCAAATAACTTTCATGATTCCGAAGGGTACGCGTCCAAGGTGCATTTAATCGGAAATCCGTGTAAATCAGGGGTAACAAGTGTTGAGGTGTGGCACTGAAAGGCTTTATTGCATCACACTGGTCGCACACTTGGGTTGCCCCATAGTTACGTTGAAGGAATTGATGAGATAGACTACGTTCTTTCCAGTCTCCACACCAAGATTCAAACCCAGCTCTCCAGCCACCACAAATTAGGCTCCCTGCTTTTACAGCACGGTCCCCACAAAGTTCATTTCCAAACTGGTCAGTTCTTGGATATTTGCCTTCAAGCAAGCTCTTACCTTAGGATTACAGGTCTATGATGGGTATGAAACTATTTGGGGGGACCAAGGACATAAATTTGAGGTGTTTTCAGCAAGAAATGCAAACTTTACTAAAGTTGTCAAAATGCTATCCCAAGCAATCACCTTCACAATAGCTTTGTTTGCCTTAGACCTCAATGATTTTGTTGGTAACAGTCTCATTGGAATACATGCGAAGGGAAATTTTGTACACCAGTTTGAGCTGGCCATGCAACTGCTCCAAAGCCAAATGATCATCTCGTGATTTGTATTGAACTGGGCACCATCAGTGAACCATTTCACCTCAAGGTCCAAAAAAGGAGGCATCCAAATATCCTATGTTTCTTTATTGGGTATCTACTAAAAGAAGATTTGATTATGGTTCTTGAAAAAAGCCAGTTGTGTAGCTGGACCCAAATACAGCACTTAAACCCTCATGTCTTTGGAGGTTAACAAAAAAGTCCTTTCAACCTGACATTTACTTTCTGGATCGCTCGCAAAGCCAAGGCTCTGGAAAGGTGCAGCCTTCAAGGCCGTACCTCAAGGAGCCAAGATGGGTGGCAGTGGGTTGACAAAAGAAACAAACAAACATTCAAAAATTTCAAATTTCTATCATTCGGGTTTCAAAAAAAAAGACAGATCAAATCCAAAGTGCTGGATAACAGGGTGATTCTCAGCCCAATCAGCCATTGCATACTCCCAAAAGTGACGACATGTAGTTTGGGTGGCACCTATGCAAACATCCCAAAGCCGTGAACTTTGTTTAGACCATATTCGAGACAACACATCCGTAGCAAGAAGCACCGGAATTTCAATCTCCCGAATCTTTGCCAAGTCAGGATCAAAGATCTCAATGGTGGTTGAATGTGTTTCCAACCCAGAAGAAATCGCACACCATCTATGCAAATCCCTTTCAGCATTGTGTTGATGCTTCCCCCAACACGCTAAGCTTGCCAAAGATTGGATGGTACTCTCTGTTAAGCCATCCCGGTATGCAGCTGCTGCATACCTTTGTGCAGCACTCACATGGATTTCCTTCGGTAGTTTCAGGGACATTCAAACAAACAATCATACCAAACATTCACTCTTCAAAATCTTCAAAGAAATTAGTGAGTTCCAACCAATGGTAGGTCTAATTTAATTTCCAAGGGTCCCCTCGAGAGATATCAAAAAGCAGTTCCCTTGCAAGTTCCCCAGCAGGATCGGACACTCTACCGCGTCGATGAGGAGGACCTGGCACCAGCACTGGGAAGTTTTGTTTAACATCTTGAAGTTAGGAATCTACCAGTCTCTGGTCTTGAAGTTGGGAAATGTTACAAAATCCTTTTGGAATCAAAAACAAGAAACATATATATATAATATATCATATGAAATCAGAGGTTAAGTCTTTGAGTTGTGGATTATAATATCCCATGTTTCAACCACCATTTTTTCCATTCCCTGAAGCCGCAAGCTCACTATCAGCATCGACAGTAGAATGACATACACTGTCCAGCTGGTCCCAAACACCATCTCACCCGTAAGTGAAATGATCACAGCCAAAACTTTCCAAAGGGGAGGCTGGCTCTCAAGCTTGGTCATGTTTTAAAACAGCGAGGGAGACTAACTAAAGCACAAATATTCTGTTTAGGACAAGATAGTGTGCGATTCTCGACATTGAAGGGTGATATATTTTGACTGAACAACCATCAAGCCCAGAGTTCTATGCCTCACCTGTCTCAAAAAGTATTTAAGACATTGGAATGGCCGCAGCCTTCATGCTATTTGCGACCTTCTTTCGGGCCTTATACCACGATGAGAAGCTAGCAGCGCTCTGGAAAATAGGCTCATATGATGCATCATCATTGACTTGATCAGCAACCATCTTGTTAAGGGTACGGTACAATTCTGTCATCGCATCAGCGTGTTGAACCAATGCGTCCCGAAGTCCTGCACTGCACTCTAGACCTTCGATAGATACACAGGTGGTACGTGCATCTTCCGCTTCCTTCAGCCTTGGGATGGGGAATGAACCCAAGAAAAAAACATGCTAAAAACAGGTTTGTTTCACTTATCTTAAGTGGGTGAAATCAAGAAACGTAAGCCTAGCATGTTGATTACACAAAGCCTAGTAACACAGACTTTGCCAAGGCTTTCGCCTTTTGCAAAGGGGTGGTAACAACTTCCTCCTTGGGCTGCTCGTCCCCAGGGTTATTGGGGATGGCATTTTCAGTACCAGTATCATTGGATTGGGAGGCCTTGGTCTTGGTCTTGGTTTTTGTTTTGGTCTTCGTTTTGCCCCCACCCTTACCACCACCGCCACCAATAGCGATGTTTGCCATGTCATCCGGCAGGACATCAGCGAAAGTGGGAGCTTGAAACCCAGAAAAGTCACCTCCTGGCACAGAGATGTTATGTTGGGAGCGTTTGGGATAGGATGTTGTTTACATACATGTTGAGGTGCATCGTTCCATCTACATATCCAATATGATGTTTGTATTTTTGAAATTTTGAATCAAATGTTTTTTTAGTTTCACTTGAACCCAACCTGATATCACTGATATTGTGCAACGTGATGTTGTATTGAGCCCGACATGTTGATCTATAGTTTCCCTTGAACTCAATATGATCAATTGCAGCTTGGTGGTTGTATCTAGGTGTTTTTGTTCCAATGATCAGGTGTATCTTGAACCCTGAAAAAGAACATGGTCGCAGTTCTTTTTTCAAAGTAAGTTTTGAAACTTCAATTGGTATAGTCCTGCACCAGTAAGCTCCAAGGCTTCTGCAGTACTCACAGAACCCATGTTCTTTAAGTCCTGGGAATCTTCTCGAACATGAGCTTTTTGGGCACCCACCTCATCCACAAAGGTGTAACGCCGAAGCCTTTGGACCCCAGGGAAATTGGGGTCGTCCATGTAAGACCCCTTGGCCTCACACCGAGCAATCAGGTCATCGATATCCTCCTTGGTGTAGCGCTTGCTTTCCTCAAGCTGAGCACGGCTCCAAGTGACCAAGTTGGTGTGGCTGCTTTGCCGTTGGATGTTTCTCCTGGTGATTTCAACCTCGACTTTCCCAAAGTCCCGGGCGTGTTGCAACCAAAGATTGAACAAATCTTTCTTCTTGTTGCCATCAGTGAACATAGCAGCCACATGTGGCTTCATGTTCTGCCTTAGTTGGAAACTACGGTATTGGAATTCATGGTTGCTTTCAGTTGGGGCCATCAATCTATAGTAATTATTCATGTAGTATGTACCAGACTGTATCCACCAACAATATACAAAAGAAGGAATATGTGTAACGTTTAACCATTCCAAACCAGGATACGGGTTCTTAGCGGCACGAAGAAAAGCCATATACTCAGACCTATGTGTGCTAGAAGTTGCTAACCCTGCAGCTTCCACTTGCTTCTTCTTCTCAGCTTGGTCAGCAGCTGTGGCCACTGCTTGGTCAACTAGGGCAGGTAAAGCTGCAGGTGAAGATTGCCCTTGTCCAGCTCGAGGCACCACCGGTTGAACTTGTTGTTGCCCATGTTGTCCAACTTGGGCCACCACCTGTTGAACTTGTCCAGCTTGAGGAACCACCGGTTGAACCTGTTGAACTTGTCCAGCTTGTAGTTGTTGCCCTTGAACTTGCCCCTGTTGGGCCACCACCGGTTGAACCTGTTGAACTTGTCCAGCTTGAAGTTGTTGCCCATGTTGTCCAACTTGGGCCACCACCTGTTGACCTTGTCCAGCTTGAAGTTGTTGCCCTTGAACTTGTCCAGCTTGAGGCACCACCGGTTGAACCTGTTGAACTTGTCCAGCTTGAAGAACCATCGGTTGAACTTGCCCTTGAACTTGTCCAGGTTGAGGCACTGCCAATTGAACTTCTCCAGCTTGTTGAACCTGTCCAGCTTCCGTTGGCATTGGTCCCCTCACAGGCAATCCATCTGGACCAAAAAACGTCGTGTGAGGTGTTGGCACAATGGAAGGGGCAGGCATGGTCTCAGCTTGTTGAACCTGTTGAACTTGTCCAGCTTGAAGTTGTTGCCCTTGAACTTGTCCATATTGGGCCACCACCCGCTGAGCTTGTTGAACTTGTCCAGCTTGAAGTTGTTGCCCTTGAACTTCTCCAGCTTGGGTCACCACCGGTTGAACTTGTTGAACTTGTCCAGCTTGAAGTTGTTGCCCTTGAACTTCTCCAGCTTGGGCCACCACCGGTTGAACTTGTTGAACTTGTCCAGCTTGAAGTTGTTGCCCTTGAACTTCTCCAGCTTCAGGAACCATCGGTTGAGCTTGAAGTTGTTGCCCTTGAACTCCTCCAGCTTGGGCCACCACCGGGTGAACTTGTTGAACTTGTCCAGCTTGAAGTTGTTGCCCTTGAACTTCTCCAGCTTGAGGAACCATCGGTTGCACTTGTCCAGCTTGAAGCTGTTGCCCTTGAACTTGTCCCTGTTGGGCCACCACCTGTTGAACTTGTCCAGGTTGAAGTTGTTGCCCTTCAGCTGCTTCCAACACGATCTTGTCCATCTCGGCTTCCACTTCAGCTTCCAATTGGGCAAGCTCTTCATCTGATAACTCCTGCCCATCAAGGCCATCATTCGGTGGAAGGGATGAAGCAGGAAGAGATGCTCCAGATGAAGGCGCTGATGTTGCAATTTCAGCCTCGGCTGGAAAACTGAAACTTGATTGATTTATCGTGGTGGTGTGTTTACCACATTGATGTTGTTTACCTCTTGAATTGTGAAACATACTGAGTTTGTTATTAAGCAAAGTCCTAGTCACCGCAAGCTCATCCCATGATAACCCATTCAGAGATGCTGCCAACTTGAACTTCTCCACAAGTTCTTCTTGGGTCATTGTCTTGGGAAGTTTAGCAGCACGTGATGCTTGTGACCCAGAAGGTTCTGAAGTTGGAGGCCGTTTCTGACAGGATTCACCACCCACATGTATGGTCTCTTTGAAGTTCTGTCCATGTACACTAGGGGACCCAGAAGTCTTTGGAACAACACCCCGTCGGTATGTGTTCTTGTCAAAAAACTTGAGGATATTCTCATGAGTTGTGTGGCGTTCAGCCCTGTCCTGTGGAGGTGTTGCAACCACTGCTGATCGTTGCCCCACCATGCTAGGATGTACAGGAAGACCATCCATGGCTGACAAAATCTACTCTTGACCCACAAAAGCTACCTAGATAACAAAACATTCTTGTGGTAATCTATATAAGGGTGTATCAGGTATCTATATAAGGGTCTATCATGGGTAATTCTAAGGGTCTATCTATATAACTCACATGTTCACCCCATATGTTGTGGTCTATCATGGCTTGAAACCCATACAATGGTGGGGTGTGAACTTTCACGAGTTTTCACGGTTGTTTCACGGAGTTTTCACGGCATCACGGTTTTCACCATCCACCCTTCCCGTATGTGGTACCTTGTTCTTCCTCATTCACCAATGCCAGACATCTCTTCATCGCTAAGGCAGATCCAGCCACACCTGTCCAGGTCCCCATTGGGAAATATGTTTTTGAGTTTCATGGTGAAGTTTTATTACTTTTGGAACTATGAAAGTTATGGGAGACTACTTTGGAAAATATTTTGGGATTCCTGGTGAAAATTTGAAGTTGTGGGAGATTACTTTGGGACATGTGTGAAATTTCCTGGTGAAGAAATCATCTTTTGAGATTCCTGGTGAAGAAATCATCTTTTGTTTTGAGATTCCTGGTGAAGATATCGTCTTTTGTTTTGAGATTCCTGGAACTATGACATATCATCTTTGTGAAGATATCGTCTTTTGTTTGGAGATTCCTGGAACTATGAGATATCATCTTTTGAGACTCCTGGTGAAGAAATCATCTTTTGAAATTCCTGGTGAAGAAATCATCTTTTGAGATTCCTGGTGAAGAAATCATCTGTTGTTTTGAGATTCCTGGTGAAGATATCATCTTTTGAGAGTCCTGGTGAAGTTATTGGGGAGATTACTTGGGGATGTGATATCATTCCTGGTGAAGTTGTCGTAGAGACTATTTGGGGAAATATGTGATATCATCTTTGGGATTTCCCTTGGGATTAGATAGCTTTTGAGATTCCTGGTGAAGTTGTACCAAAGATTACTTTGGCGAAGTGATATTCTCTTTTTTCACCACCACCACCACCCCAAAAATACCGCAGGAATTTCAATGTTTTCACCACACACTGATCAAGTTGCAATCTGCGCTTTGCAGCTAATTGGAATCTAATTAGATACCACCTGATAGTAGTGCATCTTCACTGCCATGGCTACATGTGCCTAAAGACACAAGCTTTCTAAACTACCATGTTCTACTGTAAAAATGATATCACTGCCAAAGCCATGACTGGATCTATTTAAAAGTGCCTAAAGAAAGATATTGCATGATGTCTGTGAGCTCAGCATCACGCCAGCGGTCCGCTTTGCGGTCCCACACATTGGGCTCTTTGGGTGTAGACTCTGGGGGGTTCCTATGGCCAGCTTTCTGCCACACCCTTATTGTTGCAAACCCAAATTCTCTTGGATAAGTTTGGGATGCTTTCAAATTTTTGTTTCCTGACACTGACACCTTTCCGTTGGAAAGTACAGTCCTGTCTACAACCTGCTCCCACTCACATTTCGGCAGGGGCAGGGAAAACATGCTAACTATGGGTGATGGTGCCCACAGGTGTGTGGGCTTCGGGCTGGCCGCGCCATAGGATCCCATATACATATGGGCCCTCCACACCGTTAATCCACGAATCAGCTGCTGCATACGTGGGTGCTGCCACATTATGGATGTAGCTGGTTGCTCGTATAACCAGAATACCAGTTTTGACTCTAAAAGCCAAACAATCAAGGCCATTCTTGACACCATAACCTGGGTTGACACCATAAACTCTTACCAACACTAAAGATATCCAACTAAAGATATTGGGAACATGGGAGGGTTTACTCCAAACATCCAACAACACCAATGGTACCCACATGAATGACTTTGGGGATTTATTGTAACTCCACAAGTTGTTACATCTCAGTGGAGCTACGTTTGCTGACTGCACGCATTTGAGGTTGGTGTCCCCCAGTGGCTTCCAAAGCCGCCGACCACTCCTCAGCCGCATTGGAGACATTGGCAGGATTTTGAATCAGGGATGTACCCAAAACAAATAGTCTTATAGTCAAATAATTATCAGGATATACCCCGAAAAAAACATGGTAATCAGGGATATACCCAAAACAAATAGACATTGGAATCAGGGATATACTCAAAACAACATATGGTTATCAAAGATAAAACGAATAGACATTGGCAGGATTTTGAATCAGGGATATATTCGCCTCACATGTCAAGTAGTTATTGAATGTTTTCATATCAACAGAAATCCACAAATAGCAAAAAGAGTTGCTTGACAGCTCGTAGTGAGATTCGTGGAGCGGTTCATAAACACCCATGAAGAGCATACCGTTGCGATCATGCTAAATCCAAATGGCTTCACCATGAGCGCCATCAGAAGAGCCAGACAAAATCTTAGTGGATGGGTGGGGAGATGTACACAACATACCTTTGCAGGATCACACTCGTGTGTTTCATCTCATGTATTACGCTGGAAAGAAACCTTTTTTTTGGAAAGAGCATCCATTTGGAAAGGAGATATCCATTTCTAGTTGATTTTCATTTGAAAAGAAACATTGGAAAGAATACCCATTTACAATATCCATTTAGACAGACTATCAGTTTGTAAGAGAAAACCCATTTGGCTGAGCCACCCTTCTGTGGAAAGAATATCCATTTCAGGCATCAACTTGATCTCAAATGGAGCCACTCTGTAGCCGTTGCCAGCCCATGCCGAGGTCACCTGAGCAGCGAGTAAGTGAAGAGAGGCAACGCTTTAAATGGAGTTGGAAGGGAGGTTGGTGAGCAATCCCCAAAAGATCACCCCCCAAATAACCAAAATGAGCAGTGGCAACTAACAACATGTCAAGGAACAGCTTGTTCCCCTGCAAAATATTCCACTGCATCAAGGTTTATTAGAACCGGTCCAATGGACATGAGCATGAAGGTGACCAGCTGCATCAATACTTTGGGAGCCCGAATACGTCCCAAATCATGGAGGATGGTTTGCAACTGCAGGGAAAAAGCTGAGGGGAAGGAAAGAACATTTCTGGAATGACAACCCTAGAACATCTTGGTAAATACATCTTAGAAAACTGCAGATTGTTTATCAACAGTAGGAATCAAACCCCACCTGTTCAGTGGCCTTTGAATTACGAGAACTCAATGTATTGATAGATCTGCAAAGTGGAATGGCATTCTTCGAACATTCCTTCTTGGAGCCGCATGATCTCTTGACATCAGAATCCTTCTTTTTCAACATAGCCTTTGCATTAGCCTCCTTCACTTTCTTCGTAGGTTTTTCACAATGCAGGACCATGTTTGATATACAGGCCGGGAAATTCGCCAAAGGGTTTCTGATCCCAAAAAGCTTCAGGTAGAAACCATGATATTTGAATGCACTGAAAAAATCTGTAAAACATCAAGTCGAACTTACAACTCAATCATTCCTTTGGTTGTAGGGTGCACCCCGCCGTGTTCTTGTTTTTCCTTTGGACACATGCCTCCCCGATGTTGCAGCACACACCATATCCGGAACTCCTACCTAATTTTCCATGGTAATCCACGGAAGTTCACTATATAGGACCCCATCTAATGACATCAGCACTGCTGTCTCAGCAGCAATGATCACTGAATTTGCATAAGATTTCATTATGAAAAGCTACAAGGCTGCAGATGGCCTAGCTTCCTGGGCTTCGCCACCCACAAATTTCCTTGAATGATTCCCAAGAATTTGCTATGCAATCACCCCAAGGTCGTTGCTTCACCGCTGGGATAGGCATAGGTTCCCCTTAGCAAGTGCTTTTGTTTAAAGACCTAGAAAACGAATACAGATTTTGAAAACAAAAAAAGAATGATAAGGGGATGGAAGAAACATTATGATTTAGGAACCTTGAAAACCAAGCCACCAGTTCTGGAAAGGATAGCCAATCGCACGATCCTAAAAGCCCTAGCCTTCAAAAGCACTTCCACCTTAGCACCTGATGCCTCATTGGTGATTGTGTAAGATAAACGCCCACGTGGTTTCCCCGGATCGGGGCAGCATTCAGCTGGCATGCCTGGACCAAAGGTTGACACATTTCCATATTGTTGATAGAAAAACTCATACACCACTTAAAGAGTACTTTGGTGCAGGATTTTTTCATCAACTGTATTTTGATGTTCAACCATAAAAACAAAACAGGATACTCTTAAACTACCAGCAGCCCATAGGAACAAACAGCTTTAATTCTTATATATGGGAACACCTTCAACAATGTTTTGCCCCCCCACCCTCTGGCACTGGAAGCTGCTCCCCAGGTTCAATCTTGGGTTTCTTCTCATCAGCAGCTTTCTCAGCCGCCTCTGCTGTCCGCTTGATAGCATTCTTTTTGGGCTTCGTGCTTTCCTGAGGGCAAGAAAGACTAGGCGGTGCGATTCAACTAGGCATGTGTTTTTTCAATGTAAGGGGAAAAAGCAGAAGAAGCCATAACTCCATATCATTTCAGTTTATCAAATTCTTACACATGTTTTGCTATTTAAGTTGATGTATGCTAATCACCCCAATCAAAAAGCCAGGGGTCCACCAACTTCAATTGCTCCATTGGGTTAACCACTGTTGGATTAGGGTCAACAACACCTTCAGGCATATTGGGTGGTACCAAGGCTACGGATGTCATAGGTCTTGTTAGGGCTGGACCTTTAGAGCGACGACGTAGGAGAGGTTCAGGTTGAGGCAAATCATTGCTGGCAGTAGTGCTCTTGGTAACATCTTCACGTTCAGGCTCATTGCCTTTACACTGTAAACCATATGTTTGTAAAGAAAAAAGAAAACAACCTGGTTCAAACAAAACATCAAACCTAACCCGAATCAAAACACATGTAAACAAAATTCAGTGTACAATGTGAGCTAGGTGACACAAAGCCTTCTGAATATTGACTGGGGATGCACCATCAGTCAATGGTTGCTGTGGGGAATCATGTTCATAGAACTCACAGTCATCCACTGCCGCTTTGCCGAAAGCATCTTCCAAGCTATGACGTGGTAAAAGACCATGATTCTCAAAGTCCTATTGCTGGGGGATGGACATTTGACCTTTCTATGTTTGGAAAACAAAAAGCATAGATCTAGATTTTCTGAAAACAGAACTTAGGTTTGGATTCACAACATATGTTTAAAGTTTGTGGTTGTGTCCAAGTTCATCACAAAACCCATTTCCTGAATAGAACGAGCAATGTGCTCCTGACTGCAAGCAGTTGTTGGTTCTAACCTGGGATTGTCGAAGTAAACCAAATTGGTCCAAACTTGACATCCGTGTCGCATCATTATGTTGGAACCACAATTTCAACACAAAAGCCATTGCAGGGAAGAAACAGTACTGACAATACTATATACCCTGAGAAAATATTTCCGAGTTACCCCAGCAGTTCCAAGGTCTGTGCCACCACATCCAAGACTTGGGATCCCTCACTAGGCGGTGTCCTCAGGCACAAGAGTGTCGGGAAAGAAAGAGGTCTATATAATCTATATGTTTTATTTCTTTGATGGTGATTTGTGATGGTTTGTGATGGAAGTGCTAAACGACATGCACATACAGCTATTTTCAGTTACAAAGCATGCAGCCCTGACATAATAACAGTCATATAAAACCACGTCTTCCATTCTTTATTGGAACATGCTTAACAAAACCCTTGCATGTATTGAAGTTTGCTGAATACTTTTAGCCTAGTGTCTCTGTAGTAGAGGAACACCTAGACCGATGTTTCGAAGTGCACTCACCAAGTTCAAGTGTTGCTGCTGACATAGTAGAACAAGAAGATGATGGTGATTTCGACCCCCTTGACTTTTTTCTGCCCGGTCGACCCTTGGATAATGCCAGTTCCTTCAAATAAGTCACTGTAGCAGACCTGCCTTGGGGAGTCCTACCACTGGAGGCCCTCACGTATGCAAGTAGCATTTTCATCATGGTCCCTTGTTTGAGCGCAGCATCCCTCCTATATTTTTCATCAATTGGGTTTGGCTTTGCAGGGCCAAAAATTGAATGCCCCATCATGGCATTCAAACATAAGCAGGCGTCACCCAAAAGATAACCACTAGGATCTTTGTTTGGGGGGTATGACTCCAGCAACCCCTCCACTACCTTGCCAATATGGTCATCACATAGATCTGCCTGAGTCACCTTTCCCTTGACATGTAACTCCACCACTTGACCAGACCCTGGCATCTTGGTAGGATCAATGGTAGAGTGCAAACTGGTAGCAATCTTATGCGGCCAGTCGGTCCCTGACCACCAAGTTCTCCATTGAGCTAAAGGTTTCTCAGGAACCTGAACCCCAGCCATGCTATCACCTTGATCCCTTCCTTTAAGCAAAACGCTGCAGCCGGCCAAGGTTGGACAAACATGGCCTTGACTTCGCTACCGGGTGGTGTGTGGATCAAAGGGCTACCATTATATCATATCGCATCATGATTTTTGAAGATATGAAGATTTTGAGATGACCACACAAGTAAAATATATAAAACCTTTTCTTTCTGTATACATAGCTAAATTATAGCCACAGTGTATCATCGAAGACAGTGCTGGAATTTGTGATTTACATTCCAATCATTCAAGAATTTCGGATGTTTTTTTTGAGGTGGCAAAGGGTTGAACAGATAATGCAATAATTGTTTGGGCAACCTTGTCAAGTCATCCAACCCAAAAAAATAAGATTTATACATGTTGTTGATGGAAAAAATCAAACAAATCATGGACCACCTCAAAAATGTCCACGTGCCAGCACCCACTAGCTGCACCTGAAACACTGAAGATGTAGCCACACACCGTTGCATATGGACCTCCACGCGTCTAGCTGGGGTGATTGTGGTGATGCAATCTTGTCACCTTCAATACTTTATTTGATTTCATGTAGAGTCTACCCCTCAAAAAGTGATGAAGGTGAAAAGGATCAATTTCACATAGAATACAAACATCATAGTATTGAACAAAACATCAAAAACATGCAGCGTTCCATCGTTTCCCACAAAGCACCTCCACTAGGCTCTTGGTGTGAAGGGAACCATTGCGGTACAGAGAGTTGCGAAGAAATCAAAAGAAAAAGTGGTGGTCAATGTCTGGTTCCTTTTTTAGGAGCACATGTTCAGATATTGGAATATCAATGTGAAATCACACCATATATGTACATATATAAAATATCGACCAAAGCCTCAAGAAGTTTGGCCATATATGTTGGGTTTTTGCAACCCATGTTGGAAATGTTTTTTGAAACTTGGTTGCCAAACATTGTGGCAATGCGTGCTCACACACAAGCACCAAACACCCAAATGCTACAAAGGGCGGAGATGTGCGATTTGTTTTGCCAAAACCATGGGAAAAACTGTGAAGCATACAACTTGGTTCAATCATTGGATTTATAAAAAGGTTTTCACCACCTGACCCACAAAAAGAAAGGATTTTTTACATAGTACCAATATAGCTACCAGGCGAGCCGGGGTCAGATTTTCAGTTTAGAGGAACAACAAGGTGCATTTTGTTCCATTGAACCCGTGTATTGCAGCTAACACAGCCACATGTGCAAGCTTTGTTGTCAACACAACTCTCTCTCAACGTGATGACATCGTGAAATTCACTTCACCAGCTCCTAAAAATCAAAAGGCATGGGTGGTGGGTTGGATGTTACAAGTTTTTAGCGCAGTTGGACAAGTTGGTGAAGCACCAGGAGTTTTTGCAAGATATCATCCAAAAACTCTTGGTACCCTAGTTACTCAAGACTCGGAGCCTGCTGGTAAGGAGGTAAACCAAGCATTTATATACGGGGACTTACGATCGCTTATGAACCACTGAATCCAAGTCATGGGATGATCCTCCACTGGTCACCGTGTCTATAGTTTGGATCTATAATCATCTATCCCCCACATTCCCCTGATGCTGGTAAAAAAAACATTACGTGACACCAGGGATGATAGTTTTTTAGGATTTCGGAGATCCCGAACTACAGCTTCATGGAGGCCACATTTATCCAAAGTTTGCTTTTCGCGGCTTGATCCTTTCAACCCCCAAACCACAACCATCAGCAGGCGGCTTTGCCGGCCAGAGCTACAGGCGACTTTTGGACGGGAAAAATCCTTGGAAGAATAACGGATGGTTCAGAGGGCAGGAGGAAGAAACATGTTGAGAACGTCATTCAAATGGAGAATGAATTCTAGAGATTAATGGATGTATGTTCGTTGATTTTTTGTGGATTTCTTCGTAGATTCTTTGGATGATGTCTATATTTCGTAGTTGTTTTTTTGTGTTATTGAAGGCGTGTGATTCCAATGACTAAACTAAACCTTGGGTTTTTGACAGTTTCCGACCCTGAAATCTGCATGATTTTTGTTGGTCTTGAAGCCTGATGGTTCTGCAGATGGTTGGTAAGGTTGGCACCTACTGGTAGGGTCAAGGAAGGTCAACTGGTTGTGCTTTTGACTTTTTTTGTTGGGCAAGATGGTGACTTTTTTGTTGTTGGACTGGAAAGTATCCGACATGAAAACAAAAAAAACAATAACAGACGTCGTGTTTTTGTTGGCTGGATTTTTTTCGAGAAGACTTGGAATTGGATAGACCGTCCCTAAAGTGCAAAAAGACCTCCGTTGAACTGGATGAGTTTTCACATGTATACCAAAAATATATAGAGGTTTCCTAAAATGGTGATACCCAGCAACCATGGGTTTTCCTACTAAAAATGATCATTTTGGGGTGTTTTGGGGGTACCACCATTTAAGGAGTCACCCATATACAGTTTTCATATGGCTGGCGTTCAAAATTCCCGGTCTAAAGGATTATATAAAGTGGGCCCAATTGGAATTGAAAAGTTGATTTTACAT
>OMLO01001627.1_pt1 | contig 17486 bp, 9 predicted proteins | sample 1674811 | NCBI WGS metagenome assembly OMLO01 (sample SAMN06265003, study PRJEB25207) | coral metagenome | isolation source: Coral host | place: Mexico:La Bocana,Puerto Morelos, Mexico | collected 2008-11-13 | reverse complement strand
GCGCCAAAGGATAAATAGCTTAAAAGTAATGGTGAATTAGGTATAGGCTCTTGAAAACTGTGTTCGGCCACCTTAAAATTTAACCCAGGATTAACGAGAATTTTGATCTGAGTTTTGCGACTTTTCGGTGAGGTTTTCTGTTTATATTTCTGTCGTTCACTTTTAAATTTTAATAATCTCAAACTAAACAAAAAAATAAGAAGCGGAAAACAATTGTAATCAAGAAAAATTTATGCATCGGTTAACTTTTAATCCTGGGTTAGTGTTAACCGGCTTTCGAACAACCAGGCCCAGATGTACAGAAAAGAGAATAAAAAAGGATAAAAATGTAAAGTAAACCAGAGAATCGTTGAAAGCTGTAGATTGGATAGGAATAGAAATGGTAGGAATAAGTAAAAATGGTAGGAATAAGTAAAAATGGTAGGAATAAGTACGTTGGATCTTCAGTATCATTACACTAACAAGCATGACCAGGTTCGTTGTTTTTGTTGTTGTTGTTCCTAGAGGTTTGGTTGTACCTGAGGAATTAAACCACAGTGTCGACGATTAATCAAGTGGAATTACAAATTCCTAAATTATCGATAACTTGGGTTCTTCAGCCCTGACCCGCTGGGTTGTGAATTTTCTGCCCCTACTACTTCCCATTATTACATGCTTCCCCTCACATTTGCTACAACTGTTTTTGTTTTGCTTTCTTTTCTTTTGACCGCGGCATCATCATTCCTACATCATCAACGAGCTTAAGAACGGTGTCCACTAAATATAAAGTTTTTCTGCGCCAGATTAAGGGCCATGCAGAAAAAAAGTAGATTTTGCAGGGCTATTAAGATCCAGAAATAAGAATGAAATAAATCTCAACAAAAATGACGTTAGCATTTTTCTGAAAAAAATGAAAGTCGGATAATTGTAGCGACTTTTTCTTCTTTTCGCAACATGTTTGTACCGTTGAATCCCTTCGCGGCTTCCAGCGCTCGCTTGAGCTCCCCTGCCTCTCTCATACATGCTCCTTTGACAGGACAAATCTTTACAAACCACTAAATTGCATTTATTATTAAAGCTGAGTGCGCGAAAGATTAATTTCAAGATTTTGAAAGTCAAGAAGCCTTTAATGTTTATCTTTTAGTCTTCAAAATGTTCCTTCAAAAACTTTGTTAAAATGAAAAAAGGTCATTTCGTAGACTACCTCTGGTCACTGCACTCTAATGGTTGTTCTAGTTCGCCACTTAATTTTCTCCGATTCTTATTGGTTTAAATTGATCACGTGACGCAATAGTTGTTCGTTCGCAGAAAATACCCGGATGGATAGTATTCCTCCGTGAAATTTTTTCTGCAAACAAGCTGGCTTGTAGAAAACAAACAATTGAGATTATATTAATTAGGTTTTTGTTTGTACCATCTTTTAGAAATTTAAAAAGAAATTTGGCTATCACGACTTTCATCTAAAATGTTGAAAATAATTCAATATGATTTTTGAACTGGCACGCGAAAGAAAATTTAGACAATAAAGTGTTTAGACAATTAAGTGTTTATGTCTCGGAGCTAACGGTCTGATAGTTGCCCCAGAATTTGATGTTCTCAAAGCTAGCATATTTGCTTTAAGAACATCAAATTTCCGCGGGACAACAATCAGCCGATAGTTCCTCGACATAAACACTCTATTGTTTAAATACTATACGAGTAACTCAGCTAATCAGATTTAAGGTGGCTCATAACAGTTTTTCGTCCGAGGGAAGTCTGGTAAGAATACGCGCGTCATCACTCGCAAGCAAAAGAGCACGCGAGATTTAAAGCCTGGAAATCCAAAACAAGGCGCATACTTTGTAAAACGTTGTTTCTACCTAGTTCAGTAAGCTGTTTTTCACTTATTTTTGTAGAATGCGCGTAGATTGCGGGCGAAAAATTTTTGACCACGAAATTAAGACTGATCCGGTGACCTTATCTTTTTGATGCAAAAAATGATTCAACAGCAAAAGCGGAACGCATTAGCGAAATTATAAAAAAGGTTTGGGGAGTGGAATTCCTCCAAATTCGAAATTTCCATTTTTGTTAATTTAAGCAAAATCTACTCTACAGAGTGTTTTGTAATTTTCTCTACATCTTCTTTTATGGGTAATAAATTATTTTTAGAAAAAAAAAAGGGGTCACTGGCTTAGTTTTAAAGATAGATTCACTTGATGGTACAAAGTGAATCAAGTTTGTTGCTATGCAACAGAACGGTGCAACTTTAATTTATGACTTAAACCAGGACCCAGGACCGCTACTTTGAAAGCTAGTTTGTTTATTTAAAAATAAATGTCTTGGTTTTTTTTTTCTGAGGTTGTGTTTCACCTTGCGTGTGTTCATTTTACACCTTTGTTACTTCGTTTCCCATTCGCCCTGTACACTGTCCCTTACACACAGTAACAGTTTGCGCTCGACGCGAAAAGTGCACTTTCCCTTACACTGGCGCCGGGGTTCCTTTCGGAAGACCACTTCTTTCAATGCATGTCGAAAATCTCTCTTTGCCAATGTGCACAGGACTGGGTTTAACAGTGGTGGGAGGAAGCCAAGAAACACGAGCAGACGCTCTATCGAAACTGGCAGAGGAGATAACGGCGATGATTCCATCTGTGCATCAAGTACCATTAAGAAAAACGGCAACCAACAGCCGGCAAAAATCACCATTGTGATCAACAAAACGCTACGTCCTCGCCACCCCTGAAGTAATGGTCTGCAGCCAGGCTGCTGAAGATTCATGTTTAATTGACGATCAGTTTTGTTGCGTTTAAACGAAATGTAAAATATGCGTCCATAAATATAACACATTAACAACAAAGGAACTGCAAAGAGAAGCGCGATACAAGCTAGGCTGTACTTTATATCAATGTCTTCTGTTCTAGTTTCAAATTCAGTTAGCGCGGCTTCGTCGAGATTGTGCCAAGACAGCTGGATAATAGAAGCTAGAAATGACAAATGCCAAATGACAAAAATGGCAGCGATAGCTCGCCATTTTGTTACAAAAGAATGGTACTTCATGTCGTGAACTATAAAAATATAGCGATCAGAAGCGATCAGTAGTACATGGCAGACTGAAGAGATAGCGGTGAATCGAATAAAAATTGTGGAAGAGACACAAACCTTAATTATGTCTTTCCGCAAACAGATGACTAGAAGAGGAATTCCCACCAGACCGGACATGAGATCAGAAAACGCCAATGAAGTAAGAAACATATTTGTAATCGTCCTTAGTTTTTTCCGTTGGCAGGTCAAGAAGATGACGAGACCATTGACTGCAACAATCAGCAAGCACACCAGGAACAGAAGAACAATCAATGGCGAAGGGAGAAGCGTGTCTTCGTTTCCAGCTTTAGTCTCATTGCTTGACCTATTGTTCACCACACAGCTTTTGTTACAGGTATTAAGCCATTTCATTAGACGAGCCATGTTTTTGGAGAATCAACCAGAAAATATACTGGATTAAACCGCAGTTTGATTTGTCTCTCGGTGTGAAACGATGGTCGCAGATTCTGAAAATAATTAAACAAAAGCACTCTTCGAAGTGTGAAGTCTAAACGTCGAATATTTTAAGATAAAATTAATTTTTTCTCTGATGTTTTGGAAACAAGCCACACGTTTTCGTAAATAACAGCCTCAGGTCTTTTTAATAAATAGAGCCAGTCTCGTATCCTGTATCCGATGGGAGCCGGCAGTTAAAATTTATTATTAACAGCGCTTCACAATAATGAAGAGCAAAGTAAAGACGGAAGTGCAGAACGTTCTTTTAGAAAGCACCATTGTGAAAAACATGTTCATCTTGGATTATATTAAGCTAGGTGAATGCCATTAAGTAAGTAGGCGCCATCTCAAGAAAGCTGTGTAATCTAAGTAATAAAGATCTCGATTGAGATTCGAATAACGGATTTGGGGAACAGGAAGTATTGCGATAAATTTGATAACTTAGGTATAAGATTTGTACTAACTATCTAACTCTACGCATTTATTGTGCAAATTACAGGCCAGTCTGCTTCGCATTTTCGTTTAAAGTGCGACACAGCTGAAATAAAAAATTTTACCAAAATAAATACAGCGACAAGCCTCCTTATGTCGATGGACTTCTCCTTACAAGTTTTGTCCGTTGAATAGGTAATTATAACAAAAAACAATTTCATTTGCTGCAGCATACAGGCACTGCCGTGCGACTGCTGATTACCCTGAGGAATCGTGACTGATTACATTTTGACTACAAAGAAAAACATCGAAGATGGAAATATAACTATTGATGGTTCTGCCGTCAATTTGTCTGAGATTGGCTGGCCAGTGAAAATGGCATTTTCACCATAATTGCAGCTAATGCAGTAAAACCAGATTAAAACTATTAGATAAATATTGATCACGGTATAGGCCTCGTTTATTGGTTTTTCCACAATTTTACGTGGACAGGTGCCTATTTTCCATTTGTGGCTTTGGTGGCGACTGGCTAGGGACGATTTTCAGGCCACCGATCATGCAAAATGCAAAAGGAAACACCTGCCCAAGCTATATTAAACACGGAGGATGCGCACTTCGGCTTCTTTGACATTAATTTGACGTGTGTCGCAATGAGAAGCTTAGGAGGATGTATGACAAACTTGGACGATTCACTGCTAGGATGTCCACAATAATTGACGCACCGTAGTAGCAGGAACTTTTCTAGGTGATTTTTCTTTTTCTATGAGGTGATTGGGGACATTCGCGGTGATCCTCTAAGGCAAAACTAAAAGGCAGTTTCGCACCAATATTGGTCACAGTGTAAATGCTCAAAGGACTGACAATAGTACCTCGAGGTGCACTTTGCTCGTGTGGAGTAACACCCACTGTGTCATAATCAGCAACAGCGAAATAAAACCAGATGGGCAAAATAATTCCACATTGATATTTTTTTTGGAGTGCTTGGCACTAGTACTGCGGCCTTGACTATACTTTTCCATGCATACCACTGCGCTCGGACCGTACTGCCGCTATCTCGGCCTAATAGATTTTTTTGCTTGTTATTGGCTGGCTGGGGTCCATATATGAAAACCTTTGAAATTATATATTACGTATAATCTCGACGCACACAATAATTTGGGACTAAGAAGCAATAACATTAGGACATTCGTTCGGAAAGTATTTGTTTCTGTATTCTTTTGTATATACACCTTGAAATTCTAGCCACGCTGGTATCTGAATGACGAACTCCGTGATTTAATTTGTATTTTTGAATACTTCAAGCAAGAATTTAATTTTGTTATCGTCCACACCATATTTTCTTTTATATTCCATGCAGTTCGACCACAGTGAACATTTCCTCACATTCGGTAAACATATCAACGTCCATGATGGAGAAAATATACGATAAGATATTTGGGTGATGGCTGGACAAATTAAAATCCGAGAAATGTGTGTTCTCATTGTTTTCGTTCTGGGGTTTAAGGAAATAACGAGATCATTAACTGCAAAAATCAGCGAGCAAATGAGATAAAATAAATACCATCAATGGTGAAGGAAGAAGTGATTCTTCGTGATCAGGGTCAGTTTTAAGAAACGTGCAGTTTTTAATCAAATGCCAATGAGATGATCTAAGGCTGGATTGACAGTCTTAAGTAAGCGTTTCCCACTATTGCAAAACTGACCTTGAAAGATGCCACAGAGTCTGAATGAAAATTTTGAATTAAAGATAAGTCCTTCCTAGGTGGATGGATCACCACAACATTTTCCATGTACCTAGATGTCCAAAATTCAGCTCTTGTTGGCAGGTGTGCTCTCCATTTGTTAAATTACATTTTTTTCAAGTGCAAACTGGTGTAGATCAATACCAAATACATACTCAGTCACCCATATCCTTGAAATTCAACAAATGATTTACATATATTTATATATTTTCCCTGACCCACTATGGTGGTTTATAAGTTATAGCAACATGAGAGTGCTACAAAAGTGGTTTTTATTTGTAAGACTGCGGAAGAGCGTCCCTCACTTATTAGTATTAGCTCTCTTCTTGCTACTTGCCAGGGCAAAGAATCCAGAAAAAAGACTTGATTTACTTTGATTTGTCACGGCATTTTTTTTGTGCGCATTTATATAAGCCGTGAGAACGGGAAAAAGCTTGACTGGTGGCTCGCGGTCGCATGTAAGTTTCCCGTTCAGACATGCAAGAACAGTGCAAGTTTGTTTCTCCCATTTATTCAGCTTTTTTCCGCTGTGTGGGAAGCCAACAACAGCACAATTCCGGCGCCTAAATCCTATACGCCTAGAGAAGAAATCAAAACAGAATGATTACAGACTTGAACATTTCGCAAGTAAACATCCCTTTCGAAACTCATAGATTTTATCGCATTTTTTTTTTTTTTTTTTTTTTTTTTTTTTTTTTGCAGAAGACATAGCTAAACAATTAATTGACTCGCCCGTTTATAGAATTGCTGACCAGTATAAAAGGCATAAATAAGAGAAAAACAGACGCGAAGCTACTGAAGCTGAAACAAATATGATGGCGGAGTGGTGCTCACTTTTCTGGAGCCCATATCCCATAATGCATTGCCTAAAAACTCTTGATGCTTGTATGACAGTCGATTCAAGTAATGTATTAATCATATTTCACAGTGTTGTATTTTGGTTATCTAAGTCCGAATTTCATAAGCTGTAAGGCGTTAGGAACATTTCTCTCAAAGTTGTTAACGAGGTAACCTGGTACCATCTGGTATTTCACACTGTGTGTGCATTATCCTTCTTTCATGTAGCTCAGTTTAACAAGTCCTCTTAAGTGGAACTTTTGTCCACGCCAGTTTCCTTCTATCAGAAGTGCTGGAACGGTGTTTCTTACTTTAATTAAAAATGTTTTCAAGTGATAACTTTGAAGACAGGATATATCATGACAAGATGACATTGTCATGTCCGTATTGTATTTGTATGTAAAGCACACCGACCCGCGCATTAATTTATAAATAGTAGAATGGCAGAAGAAGATAGCATTATTGCATGAAGAAGCAAAAGAAAAACAATTCGTTACTCAAGTAGCCAGGTGGCCTTCATGCTACGCACTTATGGAGGTCGTCTTAAGAACCGATAACTTCCACAATCTCCTTGATATTGCTGTGCTATGACTCCTTCCTGAGAAATTATCAATTGCTTTTTGGCTACGGAAACAGACATCACGATTGAACTAAATCATATTTGCATTAGTCCAACGCGTGACATATCATTAGCTGTTTGAAGATTAGCGACGCCTATTTGAATCTGAGCTTTCTTACATTTACTATCAGTAGTTATGAAGCTAGACAAAAGCCATCAACATTTGTCTTGTGTTTTATGTGCTCAACAAAATTTCGGATTCTGGTTGGTCCGAGGCGAGTTGATATTGAAGTTATGGTGGAAAACATAAGTACAACACGAAACTTTCAGTAAGGCCGTATAATCCTTTGAGGGAGATCTCCGGTTTCTTGTTGGAAGATATTCAACTTTCATTGGTCTGTTTTTCGACAGACTGTGAACTAATTGGTTGCATCTTATTAAGTTAGATTTTATCTTGTCAAGTGTATACGAGGCAAATTAGCATTTGTCGTCAGCACTCAAAGAAACATTTTCTTTTGCTACATTATAAAAGAATCTCACCGCTCGGTTCATAATTACTCTTCAGAACTCTCAAAACAAAACTCACACACTTAAGACGCAAATTGCAATCACGTTCGTGCTATTTTACCTTCTTTTTTCAGTCAACTCACGCAATATCGCCAGAAACGTGATCTTCGAGGCCAAAGGTCGAATTGGCTAAATTAAACTCGAACGTGATGTTCCTTTTGAGAGTTAAATGTATAACTGCATTTTGCTCAACAAATAAACCCCATTTTACAGGAAAATAATCTATCGGGTTTTGCAATTGCTTACCAGAGCAAAGCTAATACAACAAAACAAACTACAACCAAGTAAGATAAAAATTCAGGCGTTTAATTGTAATTCTTAGACTTTCAAGTGAGCGGTTTATGAAGAAAGACTAAAGAGAAACAAAGCTTCAGTCTTACATAATCAAGCCCACCCTTGGCAAGTTTCTAGAACTATTTAGGCGTGCAATCTTGTTTTTCAAAACGAGCAATTTTTTTTATTACTACAGAATTTTCAAATAGCTGCGCTAGGGTTTTTTGCCCCAAACGTGATCGCAATTGTCCACTTGCTGTAAACTGATCCAAGTCCTTGTCAGAACAAATCTGCCATCAAAACTGAAGTATCGAACTGCAAACTGAAAATCAGCAACTACTTTCGAGATCCAGCAAGAGTTTTTCTCCTCGCAATCTACATAAATGCAGTGTAAATGTATATTGCGCGGGTAACAGGGAACAACAACATCCTGACCATATATGGCCATCGCGAAAGTGCTTGTCTGTTCTGTTCCGTAAAGACAAATCCTTTCGTTATCTATGCTTCCTTATCATTCAAGTTCTAAAACACTCGATAAAGTTAAGCGGTTGCTCGAGACTTGAAAATGCACGTTTTGTTCAGCATGATGCCTTGCTTTTCTTCCAAAAAACAACTCTCTCAGTGCACGACGGAAATCTTTCTTGGCCAGTGTGCACAAGATTGGGTTTAGTATCGGAGGAATAAAGCCGACAAATACTAGAAGGCGTTGCGCCCAAACTGGCATAGAAAGTTCCTCTGAAGGTTCCATGTAGTCGTGAAGAACAGTCAGGAAATACGGCAACCAAAAGCCAGCGAAAATCACCATTGTGATCAACAAAACACTGCGTCCTCGCCACTCATGAAGTAATGATCGACAAGGTTGTTGAAGATTCTTCTTCAATTGACGATCACGTCTGTTACGTTTACATGAAATGTAAAATATGCGTCCATAAATGTAGCATATTAACAATAAAGGAACTGCAAAGAATAGCACAATGCAGGCTAGACTGTATCTTCTGTTGTGATCTTCTGTTACATCTTTATATTCAGTAACGGCAATGCCATGAAATATGTACCAAGACAACTGAATAAGGGACGATGCCAGAGAAAGCAGCCAGACAGAAATAATGGCTACGACCGCTCGCCGTTTCGTTACAAGAGAATGGTGCTTCATAGAATGAACTATAAATATATAACGATCACAGGCGATGAGCAAAACATGGCAGACTGAAGAGATGGCGGTGAATCGAAAAAAAAATGTAGAACACACACATACTTCTAGCATGTCTCTCACCAAACATATAACAAGAAGAGGAACTCCCACCAGACCTCCCATGAGATCTGAAAGTGCCAATGAAGTAAGAAACATATTGGTGAGTGTCCTCAGGGATTTCTTTTTGTGGATCAAGAAGATTACGAGACCGTTAATCGAAACAATGATCAAGGAGATGAGGGAAAAAAGAACAACCAATGGGGAAGAAAGGATTGTGTCTCTGTCGTCAGTTTCAGTCTCATTACTTTGAATATCTTCGACACAGCTTGTGTTACAAGTTATGAGATGAGACATGTTAATCCGCATATGAACATTTGCAAGATCAGGATCGTCCTTTCTTGTTCTTGTTGCCCAGGTACACGCGCTAGCTGTTCACCTGTGGGGAATGAAAAATGAATTCAACTCTATCAATGGTGTTACATGAGCCAATTTCACCTTCTAAAGAGCAGCAGTTAAATGAAAAACGGTTTTAAATGCTCAATCTGGAACCGGAATATATTATGATAAGAATTGATAGATTGTAAATGATGCTAAGTATACAAAACACACTTACTGTAAATACTCAAGCTTTTTAATTAGCGTAGTCGGCATTAATGTTTTTTTTCTTTTCGCGGCGCGAACTTCCCAAAATGAAGGAAGGAAATAAAGGAAGACAGTTGCAATGTTACATAGCCAAAATAGTGAAGGAAAGCATTAGCGAGGAGAATCAATGAATAACATCATAAAATAGTAATCTTCACAGCAAAGATGTATGTTCAAATGAATATTTCGATGTATCTTATATACAAGGCTACAAAGTTAAAAATTGTAGAATTAAAAAAGTTTAAAAACGTTTTCAAACGTTTTCGGCTGTTTGCTATCATCAGGCTTAAAAATGACCGTCCGAACGCTTTAGGCCCGATGTAGTTGCAATGTTAGCATGATACGCTTATTTAAAAGCATTGCTTTCATGACCGCTCATACGTTTTCGCGGAAAAAATGCCATGATTCTCTAGCTAATCGACCTCTTATTTCTGAAACATTATTGATGCGGACACATAACAAGATATACATCAAAAATTAAATATACCTCCATTTGCGGTTGTCGGAAGCTGCCGTGTTTTTTTTTTAGGTTTTCAAGAAACTTCTGTAATATAAGGATTATAAGTACCCATGTACACATTTTGTCACGTTCAAAACCATCATAAATTAACAAATAATAAATTAGGTCCCGAATCTGCAAATAATTTTTAAGAAATTTCAGTCAAAATATTGCAATTTTACTTTGTCTCTTATTTTGAAAGTATTAGGCTTTAAAATCGTTGTTTGGCTTTGCATTTCAGATCATTCACACAGATCTATATCCTCATTCGTATATACTTTTCATGGATTTTTCGAACGCCATTTCGTTCATACGTGACAAATGGATTGTTGCATGTTTGAGAATGATATATTAATATAATTGCAATACCTGTGGCTATGAAAAAGTGAGCCATTTCGTTCGCGCTCTGGACGTACAAATATAGCAAACATTAACCTTTATCTTCCAGATAAATCATAATTTAGAGAAGCTGTAAGGCCGGAAATACCCGCTGGAGGGGACTTAACCAAAACCGACGCAATAAAGTACTAGAAAAGTCTTTTTCGCGCCATTAACTGAAGGGCTTGTTTCCAAGCTCTCGGAAATGTCATTTGAGCGTGCACAATTACATCCTCTTTTACGTTAAATATTTTGGTTCGTGCATGCGCAGAAAGCAATTTAGGCTTAATTTATACACCTGGCGCCAGAGTAAAGAAGCTTCTTCGCTTCCGTTTTCGTCCACCTTCTTCGTGGTTTTTTGGTGTCTTAAGGTGGGTGGATGGGCTAGAAACGTCACCGAAAGGTCGAAAATTTGCCTCATGCGTGTTTTTAGAATTAATTATGATATCGGTTCGCTTGCCGTAAAACCTGCTTATGGGTATTATTATTTCAAACAAAATCGACGTTAAAAAAGTACTTGATGATGAGTTTGCTATTAGGTAAAAGAATACCGAACTTCTCAATGGACCTGAAAAGCCTTAAGTTACTCGCAAGAACCAGAAAAAGAAATTCTTCCTTTTGTTCCATTCATACGTAATATAAGTTTAATATAAGAATTCTCGTAAAAACATTACAATCTGATTGGTTTAACTTGTCGTACAATATATTCATTGTATTATTATATTGTCATTCATGCCTGACAGTGGGAAGATGTCGTCTGTGAAGGTAGCACCCTTTGGGGGGGAGGGGGGCTGTACTTCCAGAAAAGTTGGGTGGGAGAGTGCGGCACGCTTCCAAAACCCCTTACCCTATGCCCTATATATGGCCAAACTCTGCGATTCTCCGTACTCTATTTATGACCTGACCCTTAAATTGATATCCTGTTTATAACAATAAAGTAAGGCTAACTACTATATACGTAAAATGCTCAATGGGACAGACGACCTGATAAACTCCAAACTGAAAGCCAATAATGTTTCGATCAGACCTTTTAAGTATTTTACGTACACCAGCAGCACTTTCGTTCGCGGTCCCTTGCATCATTGTATCCTATTCACGACTGTTAAGGCTGCCACAGTTGCCCGGCTAAACATAATTTAAGAAGGGCTTTTGCTGATGATCTTATCAATAATGTAATGTAGCTTCTTCTAAAAAAATAAAATACCCAATTCAAGACAATAGTGCAAAAGCCATACCCTATTTTGATCAAATGGCCAAAATTGAGACCCTATTTATGACCAGGACGGCTGAAAAACCACACCCTTTGGGGCCGCACAAGCCTACAATAGCCCATATAAGGGATAACCCCCGTTCCGGGAGTGCGCAGTTCAAATGTGGCCAGCCTTTACCGCCTTTTGATTTTGCCTCATTAGCATAGACTTTGTTTAGAGAAGACATTTTGATGGATAGAAATTAAACCAACAGTTTAAGTGTTTGTGAAACTTAGTAAGAAAGTCGTAGCTCTATGCTACAATTTCGAAGGAAGAAATTGTCTTTCAAAAATTGCAGAAATTCAAGGTGTCAAAAGCGCAAATGACTCCCGTACATTCTTTGAGTTTTTAAAACCGTGAGACAACCTGAAGAATGTAATACATCGAAGTCAAATTCTTGGGGATAGATTGTCGTCCTATGATCTTTCAATTTTGTGAAATAATACTTTTTGCCGCTCGATCAGAAACTGCTAATTAACGAGGAAATATTTTAAACATAGATTATCTTTATATAACCGTCACATCCGAAGCTGGAGACTCATTCATAACTTCAGTAGCGTACGTGTTGGCGATTGCTGAGCAACTCGTCTTTCATTCATAGCATAAAGTCGTTTATGATATTAAAAAATTAAGAGCATTCGCAACACTTTACGCAGCATAATCAACGACGAATAAACGGTGGATAGCGGACTAAAGGTTATCGTGATGTCCTCAATTGGGTTATCGATGGAATTGATGAGTTATAAATAGGCCATTTTTTTCATCGAGTACTCATCGATTTAATCGATTGCATACAGCTGTTAAACGCGATTGATAAAAATTCAGACGCGAATGCGCCAGCCAGTTGGCTGAGGGCCATAAATATTTATCATCTTTTTCTTTTAAAGTAAAATCTCTAAAATATCTATGGACCCTGCATACGTTCTGTTTGGGCATGAAAGAACATGACTTTGCTTTGTCTTTACAGCATGCGCAAACTAAAAGCCCCAGGCTAATGCCGCTTTATCGGTCTTTTTTCAAGCGCATGTGAGTGTCAACAATTCAACCGCAACCAAACGAAACACAATCGAGGTTTCATCACGTCATTCTGGCATCATATCTCGGCTAGAACTTGAATCAGAAATTTATCAACACGCTCCAGGATCACTGCGCCAAAACAATTCGGTTTAAATGAATGATATAAAAATAATTTTTTTTAATTCTTCGTCCTCTGAGTCTGAGAGAAAATTGCTTACCAACAGCAAATTGGTTTCCCTGCAACAAAAGCAGTGAAACACTCCTCGAAATAGGGCCAACCATAGAAACGAAATTAGTTTCGCGAACTGTTTATGGTCTCATGCTGTCTCAGACCCCGCATTGCTCCTAGCCAGTCGTAGAATGTCCACTGCGAAGAGGATTTTTGCAATGTTATGTCGTTACATAAAGCTGTAATTTAGAGGACCATGCAGCTACTTCACCACAGAATCGCTAAATAACAAAGACATTTACCTCAATCCGTTGAATAATCGATCTTTATCCTCCTCTATTTACCTCCACTTCTATAAATTATCCTTACAGTTGTAGAGGTCTTTAATAGGGATGTTATTTTCCGCGAAACGTAGAGCGAAATGTTGCAAAATTCAACATAAGTTTCTTGGAGCAACTCTCGAATTCAATCAAATTTGTTCAAGCAAGATGCTTCATGATTCTGCTTTAGTTTTGAGAATTTGCAATATCATCTGAGACAAAACAGCCTCTGTGTCAAAGAGGTAAACAAATTAATTACCACCTTATTATCGGCTGTTTTGACAAAACACTGCGAGAGGCTAGCGTCATGAGGTTGAGTTAACGTGGGGAACAATGCGTCCACGTGCCTGCTTTTATAAATATTGAAGCGTTGTCCCCAGTCTGCTGCTCTTGCTCTTTACCGTCCGCCCGATAACACATTTAATCAAGAAGTTGAATTATATTACTTTACACACTAAAAATGAGAAAGCACGACTTTCCAGACCTCAAACCATATATGGCAACTGACTTGAGCATTGCTGCACCATTGGAAAATCGTGCGCAAAGGATCATTGCTTCTCTCTTAAAAACAGTAACAGTGTATTCGCCGAAAACGGATTTCGAATTTTTTTCTGAATAAATAAAACTTTAATAAGCTATCTCTTCTCTGCACCTATCATGCATCATACCCCACGAATCGTTAACACTCATAATCCTTGGGCACTTACCTTATACAAAACTGGTGTCTCGGGTCTTTGTACACACCGAGCTCTTGTGATCCGGTAAATTTCTGCCATTGCGAGCTCAATTTGAAATTGTTAACGCAATGAACAAATGCCTCAGATAGACTCGCCAAAAGCAAAAAAATAATCGTACGTGTTATCTCTTTACCAGGTTACTCTGTTCATTGCCACATGCTTACAGCGTGAGTATAAAGGAAAAGTGGTTCTTGACGCCGTCGGCTAATCGCTCTGAACACGATATGTTGCTATAGAAGTGTGATCGTGTCAAAAGTATGACAAAACAAAAAAAGATAAATTTAATAAAGCTACTAGATTCGTCACGAACGTTTTGAAGCGTTTCGCTAGCTATTATGGAAGTGCATTCGAAGTTTTGAAAAATATTAGACTTCTGCTTTTCAGAGCGGTGACGTATATAATTAGCTATATTTGACGGCTTCCTACGCATACAGCGAAGGACCATTACACATTTCACTATGATTAGTATTTTTTATAACTATCAAATACTTTTTATCATAGTAAGATGCAAAGAGCAAAGCTATTCTTTAAATAATTTGTGTGAAATACATGACAACGATTTTTAAGTTTTGTAGGTAATGTTTATGGGATTGTTTCGCCAATTCCTTCTACGTGTTTCTTCATATGCAGCTGGCTCGAGTGGTTCGAGTTTGGCACAAAGACTCAAGCGACTGGCGTTGAGTTACATATTTACTGTGCTTAATTCCGCACGGAAATAGCAAGACATATTAAATTCACATTTTAGGGACTGTCAGTCATCTTCGAGTCACCTCGCCATCCTAATCATCCTAAAACGTAACTATGATCCGGAACGTAAAGTAGGGTTCCATCCTCATCGCTGTAAGTGGCAAAACAAAAATGACATGAACAATAAACTGTGGATCAAATTACAACGCCTGCAATATGTCAGGGGAGACCAGCTCCAGCTTTTCCAGAAACTTCTAATAAAAAGGTTACAATAAAAGAGTAAACACGGTTTTAATGTGTATAATGTATTTTCAGTGGACACAGAAAAGAACCCTCACAAGACCAAATGCAAATAGTGACAGTTCAAATGGGGTCGATGGAATACAAGGACGCTCAAATTTTCTTCCCATTTCATAAGAGAGAATGAAAGTAAGTGAGTCCAACGTCTTTATAAGCCTTGTCCGAAGACTATAATCCCTCTCGAGGTATTTTAAGTTCACTTCCAGCTTCAGAATTCCCAGAAGGGTCTGGAATTGTATGTAAAGCAACTACGTAACTCGCGTGACGAACGTAGGTGCCTTGAAGCAATCCATGCGAACAGCAAGAATTACATTCATTTTCCGTTTGTGTTGTTGACATTATCACAGTTTTAAAGTTGTATTTTACAACTTGAAATTTATAAGGCAAGAATTGTGAAAGCTTAAATAACTACTTAGTTTATAGCACTTTTGGTACGCTTTCAGTGGGCGAAATCGTGGAATATACTTTTTTTGTGGTATCAGACTGTAATTTGAGTCTTACCCTTCCATTGTTATATATTTCATCTCATCGCTTATGAGTTCCGCATAAGTCCAATGTTAATGTTTTTTTCCTTTCTGCAAGGGCTAGCAGATGGAGCAGTGTGTCACAGACTCAATACGCCCCCAGCACAAAATTTACAGAGCCAGTTGTAAACAAACAAAGCCGGGGAGTCCAGTTTCAATTAAAGAGATTAAAAGTCAACGTTCTAAATACATAGAAGCACCACGCACGAGTTTAAACAAGAGAGTAGCAAATTTCCGCTTAGGTATCCCCATGAAAAAAGTGGTTAAAGAAGAATAAACACCATTAAAGCAGAGAAAAGGAAAATAGACAAGTTGAGAAATATTACTTCGATGTAAACCTTGATTAAATCTTTCCTTGGACTGGTCTATGACCTCCAGTTTCGATCAATTCTTTACAAAAAAAAGGTGGATCAGTAGAGCGATAGGAAACGAAGCAATTTTTTTTCGTCCTAGCCGTACTCAAGGTTGACATCCAATTTCCATCTTTACTAACTGCGTCAATAATATTTTGAAAACAACAATTTTGTTCTCGTGGTTGTGAAAACTTTGGGTATTGATACAAGACATTAAAGGCAATCAAAAACACGTCCATCACCTAAAAAAATTATACTACTAGATGAAGGGTTAGAATAGAATGCCGCCTGGCTAAAGAAAATACCAATAATTACACGTCAGAGTAAGCAAGTAATTGCTGTAATGTCAATGACACAGAGAGTGCTTGCGCCAGGGACGAGGCCTAGTGAACAATAAAATTACATTTTGTCTCCGATTTAAAGCTGCTCTCGGTCTGTCCATCGGTCTAACAACCTCCTAAACCTAGTGTCAGGCGCCAGCGATCAATTGCAAAAGAAAATACCATTAATTAGCCGTCAGAGTAATTGAATTAGTGAGTAAGTAATTAATTTCTTTAGTGTCGATAACACACGGAGAGCTTGCGCAATCTGCGAACCAGAGGTTCATGTTGAAATTAAAGTACGTGACATTGAACTGACGATAATTTGTTGAGTTACGATTCAGGAAGAAGTATTTGCCATATATATTTTTTAATTAATTTTTAATTTTATTTTCTACACGGCCCCGTAAGCTTGCAGCATTAATCCTCAAAGTGTTTAGATATAGTTTATTGGAGCGCTCCTTTAACATTTAATCAAAGCTAACTTGGCAAGCCTTGTATATGTGGTGATGACACTGAACAGAATACAATAACGGTGCAAAACGTTATCAGACAAGATATCTCTCCGGAAAAAGAGTTATCATTATAAAAAAAAAATATATCCCTTTATCCTGATATCTCATGGAGACATCATGATATGTAATTTTGAACGCGATGATAATTGTTCACACAGATTGATGTCAGGAATGAAACATCAAAACATCACTTAAATAAATCAATCAGTTAAAATAAACACATAACCTTGCTTTCTGACGCAAATGTTCCAGTCTGTTTTGAGGGCCCAGCAGCGAGCAAAGTATAGCTCACTACACCTAACGGCCAACTGCATTGTAGCCATAAGGTGTCTCTGTCAAACTGATTTGAGAATCACCAGCCCATAGACTTCAACAATTTCCACCGTCACTGACGCTCTTTCATGCAGAACTCGAATCGAATGGCCTTTAGTGTTGACCACAAACGCATGTATTCCAAGCGTATTCTTACGACTCCTGCCATCTTCAAGGCAACGTTCCAACTTTTAGGCTCATAGGACTGCTTTGATGACAAAAACTGACTTGGCTTTTCTTGGCTTGTTCCCCCCCCAGGGGGGGTACTCCCCTATATGAGGTATATAGATATGTGCCGCCCCAAAGGGTATGGTTTTTGAGCCGTTTTGGTCTGAAAACGGGTATAGATTTTGAACATTTTGGTCT
>OMLO01001626.1_pt1 | contig 17489 bp, 9 predicted proteins | sample 1674811 | NCBI WGS metagenome assembly OMLO01 (sample SAMN06265003, study PRJEB25207) | coral metagenome | isolation source: Coral host | place: Mexico:La Bocana,Puerto Morelos, Mexico | collected 2008-11-13 | reverse complement strand
CCGCGGATGAACACTATCGCGTCACGTGATCAATCTAAACCAATTAGAATCGGAGAAAATTTAGTGGTGAACTATAAATATCTGATATTCAGGTAGGGGCGCTTTCTCCTTTAAAGAAAGAGGGGCCTGCCATTCATACATAGGGGGCAGAGTAGATACAGAGGTGTGCAAGGCAAGTCAATATGAGGCAAGTAATGTTAATTAAAGCCATCTCAACTAATGACACCGAAAAGAATAAGTGGTATCAGCTTAACACTAACTAATACTTTCTCACCAACAGACTGGAGTTTTTTTACTTTCCACATCTATATTACAAACTTTGCCGCATTCAGTGTGGTGAGAAGTGCGGTCGACAGTTTTTTAACTTTGAATACATGATAAAATGACCAATCTAGTTGCTTAACTGCTTGTGACAAAACAGCCAGAATTCATCTGTAATCTCCTAAGCCTAATTTCATTTCATCCTTATCTACATTTCTTTTGGGGGAAATTTTTACTCTTCCACAAAATAAAAAAGTGACTTTCAGTTCTGCCATGCGAACTTACAGTTTAGCAAAGACAAGCTGGACAGGTTCTTTTATGGTCAAAATGCCGATGAAGAAGAACACACGAAGAGAATCAATTTGATTTGTTATAAATCAAACGGTGATCACTGCTTCTCTGTCCAGTACAGTTTTATTTATTATTTTGGATTTCTTTCCATTCATTTCGGTTTATTCTGTTGGTAATATGATAAAGCAGTGCGGCATTGATACTCCTATCTGATTTGACAAATTTGCATCCATTGAATTGGAACATCATTGAAGACCTCGCAGTTGACAACCGCTTTTTTTATTGGATTTGCTACGGAGGGAAAACCTACTTATCCAACTATAGCACAGTTTCCTTTTTTGAATACAAGGTAATGAAAGCCTAGTTTCTAACGAACTTCTTTATAATTTGTCACAATTCCTACCACTATTGGTTGCTTTAAATTTGTTTCGCGGGTATTCGATAATTACAATGCATGAGACACGTCAGAATCATCCTAGTGTGTTCACTTTTATTCTCTATTGGATTATCAAATTAAAGAAACAAAATGCTTAAACATAGGTAACTCACTCGTGTAATGCCTAGATATCAATATTTGTAAATCTGAATTACAAAAAAAAAAGTTCATGATCATTTGAAATAAGCCTGATATTCAGTAGAGAATGGCTTGCTTTTAATATAAGAATGCATAGCAACTACATGTTTAATACAGTATTGATCAACAAGATTATGACTCTTTCAACCAACGCTTATGCGTGGTATCGAAATTACTTCTCTCTGGGGTATCTTTCCTAATATTACAGCTAATTACAGTTTGTTGCACTGTATTGTCTGTATTTACCCCCCATTTTGCTGTTCAAAGTTTTAACGAACGCCTGTCATGCTGATGTAAGAATAAAATACTTCCATTTAGGTTTTTCGCCTAAAGCATTTCGCGTTTAATGACTTTTACCCTGGTTTTCGGAAATTCAAAAGACAACTTAACAGTGTGGCGCCTCTATCTCGCTTAAATTAGGACACATAAAATTATGTTGGTAATGCGATCTTTTTATGCATTGAAAAGATCTTACTGTGTCAGTGCAAGCTGGGAACACGCAAATCATATTGTATAAAAACGGAAAGAGTAGTGATAAATTTGAAAACAACTGATAGTTACAACGTTATCAACACGTTTGCAGAAGCGGAAAGGTAAGATAAAGAGAAGCTAAAATTCCAGTATGTGTAACGGAAAGCTTGAGTTCATTTGTACTTTGAAAAAACGTTCGAATAACATTCTGGCTTACTGCTGGAGAAGATTTTCATATTTAGTTCCAGACACACATTCAAGATTTCCCTCTTAAATATTTTTGATTTATACTCAGATCTAGTTTGAAATTGATAACAACGTGAGCATTATTGACTTTTTAATATGGGATTGATTTATTTTAACTTTAAGTTCAAAAGTTCACAAAAAGATCAATAACCTCTGTGATTTGTGCCTGAAGGAAATCGTGATAGTTGTTTTCATCATCTCAAACTGAATACAATAACCATGAATCCCTGCAGGTGCGTCTTATAAAGGAAAATGTAATCTTTAGTGGACTGACGCATGTAATTGCAAATGTGGTACTGTGCAAATAATGAAACTAGAATTAAAAAAAGAAAAGAAAAACACGGCATACGTTATACAGAAGTGCAATACATGCATGATCGCCTGCAGTAACATGAAATTTGATAATATTGTGCGAGGTTAAAGACGTCATATTTTGTTTAATACTTTTTTGTGTGCTATCTTTCATTTAGTCGACGACCTGAAGTAAGATATTATTATCAAATACGTGCATGTGTGGGAAACAACTCATATCTTTTTCTTGTCATATTAACTCAGACGTATGGCGTACATCGTAGGAAAAAAGGAGATTAATTGGATAGAATAACCTTTAATCTGTTATTGAAGTTATCCATTGCTTCCAGTATCCATACATATAAATATCCCACCCCATTTATATTATGTCTCCATGTCAGCGGAACTGCAACATTTCCTCGACCAGAGGTTCAAATGTACACATTTTAAACCTGTCAAAACCAGTTGTTTTTCCTTACAACAAAGACCAATCTTATTAAGGTCACTATTTGATGGCTTCTCGAATATCCTGTATCCAAAAAATATACCTTTTGAGTGTTTTCGATTGGCTGATGTGTTTACTTGCAGGACAAAGCTGATCCCCGATAGAGTGACAACGTTGCTAACAAGTGACCGACCGTGACATAAGAAGACTGCTGTTTAATTTGGAGTAGTAACAGCCTTTGTTTGTTTTTGTATTGTTTTTAAGTTTTGCAGCCAGGCAGGTGATTCAGGCGGCATAAGCTATGTGTTCAAGAAAACGCAAGAACAGAATGCGAGGAGGACTGTGAAACTTTATCCTCAGACGTATCGATCAGATAGATACATATTTGAGCCATTCTTCACTCTTAGAATCTCCTAGCCCTGTATGCCTCGCTGTCAAACAATACAAAAATGGCGTCCTCAGCGGAGGGGAAGTTAAATCAGCTTTTTTAATGTCCGGCGGACGAGGCTTCAGATCTGCAATTTTCATTAATAATTGAATACTACGATAATTGAAAAAGAATGGGTTTATTGCCAATGTAGTAATGAAACGCTTCTATATATTCCAAACTGTCAAACTGTCATTTTCTTAAAACGCACTTTAGAAGTAAGTGTTTCAACATGCCCTGTTTTCAATTCTCCTGCTTTAAGATACACAATGTGCGTTTTTTTGTTTTGCTTCCATTCATATGTTTATGATAGAAAGCAGATAAAAAAATATATAAAAACTAAACTTTGCTTCCTAGCGCCTTAATACTCGAATGTCTCTTATAATAATGTAGGACATTTTTAAATTTGCGTGATCTTTCCCCAGTCGATAATATTTGTTAATAACTTTTCCATATTTTTTATGTATTTTAGTGATGTTTTGGTTCTTTCATTTTTTTAATATTACCTGCTAAAACAATGTAAATTGATGGTGAGAGTACCTGACGTGTGTCAACAATGTCGGCATTTACTGGGTATTTTCTAAATAGATCGGTCGAAAAATGTACACATACATTAATACAAAAATATATGCCAGAGGGCGGTGGGATAGAATCTTGTGTGTGTCGCAAAAAGAAAATAGTTGATGGACAATTGATAGATCATGCATGATCATAGGCAGTCAATTTTGTTTACTGGAAGCCACGAAGGGAAAGGTGACGTGGCAAATCGCAATTGGTATATGTATTTTATTATTTATAAAATGGAAAGCAATTCATAGAGACAAGAAGAAATCCGTTGTTAGACTATCGATATCTTTTTTCGTTACGTTTTGCAACCGCCCTACCTAAAGCTTCCCATTAAGCAGAAATTTACGAGAAACAAAGTAGTCAACAAAGTAAAGTTCAAAGGCTTTTAGCAAGTTAAACGAAAGATTCACCTTGTCTGAAATCGGGATCACTTCATTGGACCTGGTCATTTCGCATAATCGTATTCTCCCTATAGTATGTGCAAGAACGAGTGGACAAAAAAACACTTTCTTTGCTAGGAGTATGAATATTATGTAAACACGTGACAAAAGCGTGACAATGATGATTATAACTATGGCTTAAACTAGTCTCAAAGTCTCAAATGCTTTTGCCCAGCACCACTGATTCCCTGCATCACTTTCCAGGTGGCCTTAAGGAATACCTCTGAACTGAAGGAAACGGTTCTTCTCCTTCCGCTCCCGTGCTATCGGTCATCATCCCTTGCAATGAAGTTTGCCATTGCTTTAAGAGCAACGCACGTTCTATAACGTGGCTTATGTTTTTGAAAAAGGTGAAAACAGCGCTGTTTTGTATTGAAATTGATTTCAGAGTTTATAATTAAAAACTAGCAGCTACATTCACTTCAGAATTGATAAAAGGTTTCCAAAATATTGCTGACTATTCATTTAATTGATTTGGACAGAATACATATTTATTTCCAGATTTAATCTATTCCACATTAAAATTGCACGTCACGTTGCACGTGATTAGATCTCTTTCATGGGATTGTTTTTAATAATCTCTATGGACGAAAAATTAAATATCTTTTGTGCGTTGCCTTCAGTTCAGCTTTTGTCAAAAACGCTTTTTCTTTCTTTTTTTGCGATGTTCATATATATATTCGCTAGGGAGAAGCTTTGTTAATTAAGTGTTGCCGAACAACCAATATTTCGCGCGTTGTGGACACTCACTTCCTTCCTAAAACCTACAAAATAAAACATTTGAACATGGACTTTTTTTTTCGTCTGCCTCTGTCAATTAACTACACATTTTTTTTTAACCACGGATATGCAACATTACACCAATATCATCGTTATACCGAAAGCGGAAAAAAGTTTGAGTATTTTATAGGCTCGAATTACCAGATCTTGGTGGCTGGGTAGATTGAAATTCATTTCCATCGACATGACAGATAGAAAATGAAGTGTTTGTTCATTAAAGTGGGCGACGTGTTGCAAAGACAAAGTTATCATCTCTACTGCCATGAAAACACCATTACATTTGAATTTAAACCACCCACAAGCGTTTTATGTTGTGCCACTTAATACGCTCCAACTAAAAAAAACGCAACAAACAGATACATAATCGTGAGAAGAAGATCCGTGGTCGACGAAGATGAACTGTAAGGGCTGTTTTCTATATATTTTTTACTTGAAAGTATTTTTTTAAATTGATTGTACTCTAGACAAAACACAACAAACGTTCGTAGCCGACGCGAAGAAGACAGACGTTTTTAGATCTTGCCAAATTGCGTCAAATGCAGCTTACAAAAAGTAAATGTCTGGATGCTTTTTACTTTCTACGCCTCAGTAAATATTTCAAAACAATACGTATTTTCTGTGCAATAAATTATAGATTTTATGTAGTGTAAAATTTTGAGCTCTGGGTAATGACTAATTGCTAAACTCCCTTCACTTTTTCGTAACACCTAGCCTCTATGCATATCGGTCAAGGGATTAAATCAAAGAAATTATTTTACTTTTAGCACTTCAGCATGAAACCCGAGATGGAACTCTTTATAGAACTTTTTTTTTCATTTTCCATGTTTTTTCACCTATTATTCAGCTAAAAAATTAACATTGTATACTTAATTAAAATCCGAGACCAAAGATTTCAGACTTTTTACCCGGATATTTTCAGTTTTAATAAGCACTACCATGAGTTGTTAGCTAGAGTGCTTCAACAGCACCTTGTCTGACTGAGCAGGATGAGACCAACTGAAATTACCAGACCGGCGATTTTACGATTTAACGACACATCCAAACTTGGACTTCGTTTAAATGCAAATGTAATAAAAGGTGCAAGTCATTACCTTTTTTTCATATTAGTTGACACACTAAGAGGTCGAAAAAACGAAACAAGAAGTAAATAAAACAGCAGCTGACTGTAAAGGAAGAAATGGCGAATATTAGTTCATTGCATTCGAAGCATGGTCGAAGCTTTGATCTGCTGGAACCTTTGTCCTGTTCGTGCAGTTCAGCCATTTACATGTACTAAACAAAACATTATTCTAAAAAGATGAGGATTGACTTTGAAGAACTGGCATAGGATTATTTCAAGTGATCTGTTACTTAAGAAATGTGTGGTTAATAAACGTATTTGCTTTTATTTTCAGGAGTCGTACTCATGTCTGTAGCGACATAAATACAAGCGCTTTGAAGGCATTGCACAATCGACAGGAAGACTGCGGGATTTATTCATGCTGAGAAAATTCATCACATCGTAAGTGATTTTTTCAGCTTTGAGAAATTGTTGTATTATTTTTTTTTACAATAATTAGCTCTTTTCATAAGCGGCACATCTAGCTCACGGTGAATTAATAGATTCTTTTGGCTTCAATATAGGAATACATGTTAAACTTTTGAAAAATAATTGAATCTATCGGGAGAATGAATAATATATAACAGTAAAGGACCATTTTTTTTAGGTTATATGGAGTAAGCTCGCACATCAAATGAAAAGACTTTTAGCGACTTTCTCATTCTCGAATATATAATGATCACTTAAAATTCTCTGCGCATAATTTTTATCCGAAAGACATGAATCGTCTATTTTACGAGAAGACATGAATTTAAAGGATGGAAGATTTCCTGGACATCTTGACTTCACCGTATAGGCAGAAAAACAACCTCAGAGGAAACAATTATTTTCTGTCTCTATGGAGACCAGAATTGTGTTGTACAAAGGTAGTTTAAATCTCCTTCCGTGAACATCTGCTAGTATAGTATATGGCAGATATGCTGCCAAAACCGCTACTCAACTTTATGTCGGTGCCAGATTAAAAGCTAGATTAAAAGGCTTGGTCTGCATTTAAACTCGGTTAACACTGATATTACGTTTACAGCCAAGCAGAGTCCACTTTTGTATGAAAGAATACAGGTGCTTACCCGCTTCACGGGGGTCTGAATAATTTTATTAGCATAGGACAGAAAAAGGACAACGCGAAGTCATATGGCCAATAAAGTTTACCAAAGTAACTCGTGGGAAACAAACCCATCAGTTTCAATTAAAAGTTGGCATCACGCACAACTGACCATGCAACACGTGTTACAGAGCGCTCGAAATGGCGCCCGCTGACGAATTATTAAAGTATGAAATCTAAGCGGGACTGGTGAATGAATGATTACATAAGTCCCTTTTGCAAATTTGCAATCCTGAGTTGTTTCTCGGTCGACCCGAGGTCAGCTCCTCGGTCATGCTTGTAAAATAGCCAGCTGGTTTGCCTTTCGCCAGTTGGGATTTTTGAGCCTATCTGACGTTTAGCTGAAATATGTGTTTGTTTCGGTTCGAGTGGCATGCCTGCAAACTAGTTAGGTGTTGTTAAGCGCATTGATCACTATGAGTAACAATATTTAACATTTTTAAACATTTGCTTTCACCGCTGTTCCTGGGAGAATCTTTCAATACAACCATTACAACCGCTTCATTCCCTACTAATGATACATACCTAATGTACAGGCGCTTCGAGACTTTGAATAAATCTCTTTATGCACAACATTTCCATGGTGATGGAAAACACTCGATCCGACGAGTCCGTATAAGGCACTAGTCGTTGGCTCAAGATAAACCCCCTATTTTGCCGACGCACCGTGGGATTTTAATCCCCTCAGGGGAGTATTGAGATCGGCCATTTTGGCTATGCTGAAAGATTCTTTCTCTTATCAGTCTTTTGACATTACTCAGTACCAATTGAAATCGAAATTTCAGGTCTTAAGTAATAGCTTAGGTCAAGCGACTGTAGAGGGTGAGATCAACTCGGGGTAATCATTATCCCATATAGTATCGCCCGATCTCAGCTTAAGGTCAACAAAATGGGGGCGGTGCTGGGAATGTTTTCGAGATGGTACTGGATTATTTTATCCACTCTACGCCGTCCCATCACGAAAATTCTACTAAACAGGCTGAACACAATTCTAAGTGGAGCCATCCTTGCGATCTAAGAAAACACACACGCGGTTTATGGTTCACAGCTGGTATGGTACAACAGCTACAGGAATTTGATGGCGATTGACTGCGCTAAAAACAAGTGAACACTTAACTTGTCATTGAAATGTTCACCTCCCTTCAAAGTCCTTCTAAAATGGAAAAGAAAGGAATTATTGCCAGATATTCTTCAAACTTCAGAAAACGTAAGAGAAAATGTTTGCCCTACACTGAAAGACTGCCATCAGAAAGAGGCCTGTAATTACATGCTGGGATGCTTAAGCATCTATCATTATAAGTCACGGTTGCACCCAGCATCCGGTAATAAAATGCGGCACAGGCTGCATAAAATTATTTATTCCCCTTGGTAATAAATGTCATATATTTGCGGGGCAGTCGGCCGTTTGGGTGAGTTTGTATTACACTGTGAATAATTCTTAACTGTTCTTATTTCTTTGTAGACCACTAAGATGTCGAGCTCAAATAACTCCCCCCTCACCAGAACAGAATCCATTGCGCTGAGCACAGCCTTTGGCTTGGTCGCCCTCACCATAATAGTAGGGAACTTTGTGACCATTGCAGCTTTTACGAAAACAAGGCTTATCCGCAGACCGACCCATTACTTTCTGATCTCCCTCGCCGTGGCTGATCTGATGGTTGGTGCATTAGCAATGCCACTTTACATCTTCCATTTCGTGGATTCAAGTCTTTGGAGTGGAAGCCAAGTTATTCAACCTCTGTACTACAGTTTTGATATCGTATCTGGCATGGCGTCGGTGTTCACTTTGGCAGTCGTCTCAGTAGAAAGGCTTTATGCCGTAGGATGGCCGTGGAAATATCGCCATTCCACACCGCTGAAATGCTACATAGTTGCCGTGGCAGCCACTTGGTTCGTAGCAGTCGCGATATGCTGCCTTTATCTTGGATTCCGTTTCAAATTGATTTCAGACGTGGTTCATGTTGTAACAGTGACTTCCCTATCGATTTCTCTTACAGTTGCCTGTTCGGCCTATGGGGCTTTGTGGCTTCGAATAAAATATCGAAGGAGGCGTCGCAGGGGTGTTGAAAAAGACAAAAAGTTAGCCATCACTTTGTTTGTGGTCACGGGAATCTTCATCTTCACATGGATGCCTTTTGAGGTCGTCATAATAATTGTTCATTTCTGCAAACAATGCAACTATCCCTCTCATAGACTGGTCTACGTCATAAAACTCCTTCAATATAGCAACTCGTTCGTGAACACGGTCGTGTATTCGTTCAGAATGCAGGAATTCCGCCGAGCGATTATTTCTTTTATCCGCAGTGGCTCACTGAGTCCAAAGAGGAACATTCAGGTCAGAAATGTCCCAGGTGTCGCTCTGACATCAATTTCCAATTTGGTCAACAACTGCTCGGCGGTGAATCTTAACCTCATATACACTGGTAACCAGCTGAAACGTTTCAGTGGAACCACGGGACATAGAAGATTGGCCAGAAGAAGAGCTGATCTATTTTCAATGCACAAAAAGGGAAAATACTCCACCGGCAACGGAAAAGTCAGTGAAAGCGTTTAACAGCAGTCTTTCTAAACTTTGTTTAGAGGAGACTTACAGCCTTAATACGAACAGATTTTAAACAAACAGGCATTCTTTCCACCGTTTTTAACTTGTTCCTGGTGAAATGCAGTTCTTCCCTCGACAGCTAAATATTCAAGTGCAATGGTTCGCGTCATAAAAAGGAGTGTTGGTCTATGCCAAAGGATCGACGCAAGTGCTTATGGGGACTTTTTCTTGAGGGACACAGACAAAGCATCAAGTGAAGGACTGCTAACAGGAAGAGTTTAGGCATTAATGAAAACGGATTTTGCCATTTTTCAAATGTTCATAGTTTGGTAGTTTGTTAGAGAAACTTGCAAATTCAATTCAAATTGGCTCAGAAAGCATCGAGAATTTATATGCTTGCATTTTGAAAAGTTCCGGCTTTTACAGTTTTCCTTGAATGGCTGAAAGAGTACTGGTTATCGGTTCATCTACAAACAGCGGGAAATAAACACCTCAAAACTGTGGCCCAAAATTCAAATCTTATTTCCCTCAGTCTTAAGATAAGCGCCCCTCAGCATGGCAAATATTTCCGAAGTATTTGACAACAAAATATATTATCAACCCATGCACTTATTTTCCTTTTAATTGATCAAGAGCCAATCACGTGACCTGCAAATCACCGCCTACAAATAATGGTAGCACCTTCTAAATGTGTTTTGCTGCAAAAAGTATTCCGCTCTTGCGTAATTGTCACCACTTCCTTGGGTGAAAAATGACAGATCGCTTCCTTGAGCTATCACAGTGATTTAAATATGAAAACAATCTTGGTGATCGAATGATAAAAGAGTATAAATTGAACTCGGCTCTCGCAAAATAATCGTGATTTGTCTGTGCCGCGTGGATCAATTATCGCGGCTTTGGCAAATAAGTCAAATAATTGATCTGCTCGCCACTTACAAATCACGATATTTCTCTCTCTTCTAGTAACTAGTTTATTATTTCAGTACTCCCCAAGAATAATGAAAACGAGGTCTAAAATATCGGTTTATTTTAATTATTATAGTTCTTTTTAATTTATCAATTTAAAAATCAAAGAAAAATTGTGCCGCAATATTGCAAGTCTGGAATTAATGTAATCAAAGCTGCGAGAAGATAACAGATCAGAAGTTATTCTTAGCACCTGCCTTAAATGTAGTTTATTTTACGTGGCTTGTGTTTGTAGCCGGCATAACGTGCCCCTGATTGGGTAGTACTGGGGCATTATTCCCCAGCCATATGCCCACGGGTCGATTACGGGCCTGCAAAAGCAAAGCAAGAGGCAATATGATACTTGAGATTTTCCCCTGAAGACAAATTATCGAGGAAAAAATTTCCTATTAGTTTGACATGTTCAAAGCAATAGCTTATTGCCTTTCCTCAACTTAAAACTCGCCTTGAAACGTCGTCGAGGTTCCCACCACATAAATCATGTGTACTCGCCCCGATATTGTCGCTTCAAGCGATCAACTTTACTTCAAAGTGGGTTATTGGCATAAACAATTTTTCCCCTCTACTATGTTCAACGGAATTACCTCGCACTGAATCACCTAAGTCATTGCCAGCTTTTCTTCATTGTATTTTGAGGTTGGAACGTGCTCATTTTGAACTTTTTACCCAAAACGTAAGCCTTGTAGGATCATATTAACTGTACCATATCGCTATCATCTCTGGTCCTACCGTTCACACGGCCGTCACGAAAACGGGAGCCTTTCGAAAACGCTCTTCCAACCGGAGGAATTATTTAAAAACGCCGACCTTGCGTTTTAGTGTGGACGTAAAAGATATTGAAAATGAAACTTTTCGAAAACAACGGACTTTACTATCGATTATCATAATATCCCCCTGCCCGAGTCTGTCTCAAACACATCATGCCTTCTACAAGGGTTTGCTCAAACATCTCGACTGGTTTAAAAACTGTCATAGGACGCTAACACTCCATTTATTTAAAAACACTTCTGAAATGTATGAAATCTCGCTGCTTACGTTTGAAGACGAAATCCGATAGGAAATCGGAAAAAAAATGTAGTTTCTATTGGACAAAAATCTGTGTATAATGAGTCCCTTTTTCAATTTACTGAAAGCTAAAGATCTGAATAGTCGGCTGAAATATAAAGCTAAAAACAAATTCCCGTTGGAACTAGTGGAAATAGATTTCAAAGTTCAGAGAAATCGTGCAATCACAGGTACAACTTCATCATTAGTTTCATTTTACCAATACATTTTAAATGTTTATATTAATTTCAAAATTTGTTTTCTACATGTGTTGTTGTTCTTTGAAATGACTTCTTTTCATAAGATATTAAAGCAGTCGAACAAAAGTTCAGCTTGCAATACATAACAATAAATAACCTCGTTAGATAGGTTTTTTCCGCATTTCACTCGGACTTGTAGCGGATTCGTTCTTAAATATTTTGCTTGTGTTCTTGTGTTTCGGGACAAAGGAAGTAGTACATGTTCTCGTAAACAAAAAAGGTTGTTGTGTTTGTAAACGGCTTTATAAAAAGCGATTGTGAATTGCCTTTGGGTTTTGTTAGCTCGGTTGGTAAATTGTATATGTTTACAACGCTCAGAGACAAAATATTGATAAAACGTCGAACCTCCCAGAAATTTAATATTTCCTAAATTAAAAGTCTTTGTATTCCAAATAAATGCTAATTTATTTTATATGTCACATGATTTGTGTTTTTACAATATTACCAGTTTCCTCTATACTCGTGGTACAAAACAAAGCCCTTTTCCTTGCCGGAACGGGAAAAGGCAAAAAAAGTGGCAATTAAATTGAAATCTATTGTGGGTACACCATTATATAACCAAAGATATCTCACTTGCGAGCTATCGTTTTTAAGTTGCATGACCCGTAAGGTGAAAGTTGTTATTTTTAAAATATTAAGGATACTGGCAAGATCACCTATAAATCCATGAAATATTGAACACGTTCCCTGGCCCTGAAGAAACAATATCTCAATTTGTCAGGTGACTCAAAGTGTGAGTTGTGTTTGACTTGAGCATCTCAACGCGAAATCGTCCGTCGGGTTACACTGAATGCGGGAAAAAATAAAAAAAAAGGACTTATTTCATAAAAATGCGAAGAAGATTTGACCAAAAAAGGTTAATGCCCTTTGATGACCATATTATTTTAATTTCTGTAAGTCCTTGACGGAATACACTTAACGACAAAGTAGGTGGAATACAAAAGTGATTTTGCTGAAATCCACTCGAAATCGATTACTAAATTAGGTTATTTTGTGATGTAGGTTATGTTTAATTGTTGGTTGATGACATTACGAGAAAGTGTAGGTTCCAATTTGACGGGTCACCTCTTTATAAAATCCTGAGAGACCATAGATGATTGACAACAAGTGATTGACAACTTAATATCCATATTTTTGTCGCTAGTTGCAAGTTTGTGGGCTGAAATAATTTGTATTAGTCTATGTAATGTAGTTAATATTAGATCAAAAGTTGTTCCTTTGTACAAAACATGGAATTGCTTCATGGAGGCATTTCATTTTCTGAGCAATTAAGTACCAACCAAATCTACGTTAGTCTATATAACTCGTTCTTCAACAGCTTCTCTGGCGTCTTGTTGGACGGGATGATTCAATATTGGTTGATGAGAACAATATGGGCTAGGAACAATTCGAATACTGATAAGAAACTGGAGAACGAATTGAATAGACATTCAAGCAAATTAGTAATAAAAATTGATATAACTAAGAAAACAAACAAAATAAATTTAAACAAAGGCTGGAAATGGTTATGCAAATTCTAGATCTCCAATGTGCAAAATGTGGTCTTAAACTTTTGCTTCTTCGCCTCCATACTTAAACACTACGTTTAATAGTGTGGCAGTAATTCCACTTGCCAAAAATGCTAGCCCAGAGTACGTCACGTGTAAGTTTTGTTTAAGGCTCGGAGATTGGCCTTGTGAGAAAAATACAAGCAATTGCAATTCAGACAGAAACAGCTAGACCTTTTACTCATACAAGAATATTTTGTTTTGTTTATAAAAATACAGATGTGTACTGTTTGACTTTCAAATAGAAGCTGCTTCTTGCTAGCTAAGCTACGACATCTACAAAGCAAAGAAGAAAGGTTTTGAAGTGCCCAGTGAAGTAAATATTCGTCTATCTTGCCCTTTCGATGTTGCATCTTTTTCGGTTAAGTTTGTTCACCTTTTTCTTTGCTGCCGCACCAAGCAAGGATAAAACTGTAAAATATTAATGACTGTTGTTAAATTTTCAAGGGCTGAAAGTGGTTACGGTGATTGCTTATCAACGAATGATATTCCCGGCCATCATGAGCTCAAATATTGGCGATCATAGGTTTTCGTTGATTTGGCAAATTTTTTAACTCCAAATATTCATTTTCTATGGTAAGAAAATAAAAGGTTGTTCTAAGAGAGCTCATATTAAATCATGCTTGTAGCATTCATGTTATAAATAGATCTCTTCTTAAAGAAAATCTGCATTTACATATGTAAGCACGCATTCTCTTTGTCTCAGGTGATTAACAACTTTGCGGAGAAACATGGCGCCCGTAAAGCGGACAATATAGATAATTGCAATCGTAATATCAAAACAGCCCGAGAGTCACCTGACTAACGGAAATTCTCTTAGTAAAATATAATTATTCCGCCATCTGGCAAAACAATTCACAATAGCAACATCATATAAGTTAGTTGCATAACATAAAACGGCCATAAAGTTCACACAGTCACTTCACAATCAATATGTAAAATTGCACCGCTATAAATCGGACTCGCCTTAGCCGTCGTCATTCAGCGAGCATTTTATCGTGTGTGGTGTACGAAGAAAGTTTGCTATGAACGTTTCTCATTCCTCGTCGCACATGGACAGCCCTGTTTCATCAGTGACCTGCCTTTACTTCACCGCTCCTATCTTTGAGAGTTCGGCTACTCTCGTTGTCAACGTCATGGCCTGTGTTTTGAATTCATTCTTCTCTATCTGTTCTTCGGTTGGCAACATTCTCATCGTCATAGGACTTTGGAAAACCACATCTCTTCAAACGCCAGCAAATGTTTTACTTGGATGGTTTGCCTTTTGCGACTTCCTATTGGGATTTTTAGCTGGACCAGCATTCGTGGTGTTCAAAGCGGCAGAGATGGCGAGGAGCTTCGAACTTTACTGCGTGTCTCGTTTCGCTTACGAGTTCTGCTCACAAACAGCGCTCAATGCGTCATTCGTGGTGTTGACATTCATGTCGATTGACCGATATCTATCCCTCCATCTTCATTTACGATACAGGGAAGTTGTTACCAAGAAGCGTATAACGACAGCAGTGTTCATCGCATGGTTTCTCTCTCTCTCAATGACTGTAGCAAGATTCTGGGTGGACAACCAGACCTTCCTATTCATTACCAAGTCCACCAACTTTATTTGTCTTTTTATAATCGTATTAGTTTACTTAAAAATTTTGGTCCTCGTTCAACGTCATCAACAGCAGATAATGGAACAGACAATATCTTCGGATCATTCTTTTGACCGTCGAGGCTCCCTCAGAAGTCTTTTCACGGAAGTGGCTCGATTTAAGAAGTACGCATATACAGTCGCCTTTGTGGCCGTCCTCATTGTTGCTTGTTATGTCCCTACGACAGTCGTCAGTTTTTGCAAGGAGTACGTTTGTACAAAAGAACTAGAACATGCCAAAATACTGTACACATTGATGGTAACGTTTGTTTTTCTCACTACGGCTTTACATCCACTCGTGTTTATCTGCCGAACGAGCGAGGTGACAGATGCAATCAAAAGAATCTTGCGAATAAAGTAAAATAGCTTAAAAACAAATCCATTTCAGTGCTTATATGAAGTTCCTAGTGTATTGTAGAGCGGCCTGTTGAAGAGAAATTCTGTTACTTTTAGAAGTGATAGGCGGTATATGAAAGGCGAACCTATTTTGAAACAGTGACGACACCTGCTTCACCCGGACGGTCACTGTGAGGCTCGGACAAACAAGAAAGCTGTAAATATAGTAAATTATTGATATACTGAATAAAAATAATGTTGTGAATACTTGTTAAACTTTCCTTGTCGAAATATATAGCTCAAGTAAAACCAACAAACATTAACAATAAACAGTAGAGCATATATTCAAGACTTTACCGTTTACCGTTCGACGGAAACGTCTGTTGTCGGGTGTATGTGTTTCCTCGCATCTCGGTATTTTTCCGGCTCAACAACAGATAAATAAACAGGGCAACCTGCAGATACAAAACAATGCCAAAAACAGAATATTTCTGTCGACATTTACAATGTATTTACGTACCCAGTCTCTTAACAACATAAACATGAGATCATTGGCCTGAATAGAGAACTACAAAAAGATTGACATTGTTTGTAACATTTTTAATCCTCCCTCCACCCTCCCCTCTTGGGCCATTATGTCCAGTTCAGAATCGATTTTAATGCAAGGGAGTCAGAAGTAGCATAGACTTTAGGGATATAGGCATTTTCAATGATGAATTTATGATGAACATTAAGCAACATAAGCTGAAACTTAAGCTCAAAAACCTTTTCTAACTCTGGTCTCGAATCAATTGACCACGTGTAACATTTTTTTATAACAGAGCCGGTTCAACGGCATCACGAAAATGATTTGAGCTGTAGTCATATGAGTTGGTACTTAATTTTTTTAATTGTATTACAAGAGTCATCCATAGTCCTTCACATAACTGCAAGGGGCGTCACACTTAAACTAAAAAAGATTTTCTCGGGTACTTATACTCAGGATATAATGTTAGAAGTGGCTCAGCATTCTGGCTAATCGGTTAATGTAGCGCTAACAACATGGACGCCTAAAGCGCAAATCATAAAGATTGACCAACAGGAAAAATCAAAGTTATTCAGTAGTTTTGTTGTTGTTTTGATTTTTGTGTCAGGTTTCAGTTTGTTGTTGTTGTTGCTTGAACTAACTGTGCCTTGCAAAAAGAGACTGATCAGTGATTTAAAAATTAGTGTTGGTAACCGAACTTGACGTTAAGGCGTTGTGACATTCGTCATACAAAACAAAAGTGGTCGCACTGAACTTTTTTTAACAAAGAACGCCACAACTTCCTGCGTTGAGGGACATTTTTAGATTTATTTTCACTTGACGTCAAATCTTGAAAAGTGCTTCTTACTTCTACTAAGGTTTTAGTTTTAAGTGTCACCTTTTTGTGATTATTTTGATAATAAAGGAAGAATCTCTTAAACAGCTAGTTATAAATGTATTTTAGGAACACGATATTAATCAGTACAGTTGATAAACAAATATATATATAATTAATATTTGCGTTGTCACGATTTCCATTGTCGTGATTTCATTGAATGCCAGTGAGCGTGAAACTATTTTAAGAGATCGTTCCATTTTACATTTCGGTGACAGCTTGAGAACTGGCGGCGCGATTGGTCTTAGTTATAAATGATAATTATTCATTACGTGCGTTTTTTTAGACATTCTATTTGCCTGTTTAACTCGTCTAAAGAACGTTGCATTTCTGCTATGGAATTCTTCAAAGCTTTGTTCTGGTCAACAATAGCTTCTTTCTCCTTTCTAGCTGCTTGCATGTTTGCTTTCGCCATGTTCATCATTTGTATTTTTTGGGCCTCTATATCGGCTTCAAGTCGTTTTTCAAGACGATTCTTCTCTTCCACGTGCTTTGTCTTAAACAATATCATCTGAAGGTAAGTAAAAAAACAGTTTAAATCCAATATAAAAGTAAAACCCACTTTAAAATAAATATTCAGTACATCCTCAGCCTTACGTTTAATGCGTAATCTTGATTTAATCTATTTCTCTTTGGCGCCATGTTTCAATTAGGTCTGTGTATTTGTTAGAGTAGTCAACCAGTTCTACGTTTTATTAAGGGTGAAAGTTTCTAAAGAAACTGTGGTGCTGCGTCGGTGGGGGTAACAAGGTAATTTCGTTATATCAACT
>OMLO01001625.1_pt1 | contig 17494 bp, 22 predicted proteins | sample 1674811 | NCBI WGS metagenome assembly OMLO01 (sample SAMN06265003, study PRJEB25207) | coral metagenome | isolation source: Coral host | place: Mexico:La Bocana,Puerto Morelos, Mexico | collected 2008-11-13 | reverse complement strand
CGACATCAAAGTTGCAGGTACCTATTATCACAGCAGTTTGAAGACCCTAAGAACTTTCATGGTTATCATCATCATCACCTAGACATGTGTTTGGACCAGATGATCTGGTACATGGCTCCATTCGTGCATGAACAGGCCCGTTCTCAGTCAAATGCATTTTTTGGCAAAAAATCACGGATTTTCACGGTTCAAATCTCTTTGGGGTTGGACACCTGCAACACTTGAGCCATATAATGATATATCCTCAGCGTTTCTACTGATCACATATTTCAAAAACATCAAGTGATCGTAGAAATTCTGGAACAGTAAATCATCACATAAATATTCCACATCATATATATATGATATTTCTGCAGTACATATATATCTGCAAATACCTGGATATTTCTGCATTTTGATTTCTATTTGATGTAAGAAAGAAAAACTGCATGTCATACGTGCAAACGAACATCTTTTTCTTTCACACAAACAGCTTCAACATCAAAACAGGGATCAATATTCTATAAATAGAATTTGGTGAACAAATTGGGTGATCAAATTTCTGGATCCGTTCCGTTTGCCCATCATGTTTTTTTGAAACTCAAGAAATATGTTTGGAGGGTGAAATGTTTCAAAGAAATGGCGTTTGATACGCAGTGTTTTTTCCTCATGGGCCACGAGCAGCTTCAACTTCAACCCCAGAATCCACCTTTTAATGGAACTTTCTGTGGCACGACGCTTATGTACTTTTTTCTTTATCCCCATCCACCTTTTGATGGCATCCTCATCTAGCCATGTAGATGCATAATGGGGGTTCAAAAACCGGCCATCCATGATTAAGTGGTGAAACAGGTGAAATTTTGGTCGAATACGAAAAAGCCGCTTTTGTTCAGATAACGCAGTTGTTGCCAAATGCATGTACGTCCTGATAAACAATTTTCCAACAGTTTGTTTGTGAGATAGCTCGTCGCAGTTGAGAAAACGATTGCCACCCATCAGCAATGAAAGCACGCTGTCCGCTGCCCAAAGAGCTGTTGCTAAAGAATCATCAATAGATCCAACATGATTTGGAAGGATGTCCTTGACGAGCCAACGCAAAGTTACATAGCAATCGAATCCTTTGCATTTCAGTTCTGGGTACTCCCGACTTTTGAACGTCAAACTCTGTTTCGACAGCTTGTGTAAAACCAGTGTCAATTTGTTTTGCTTAGCGTATCTCTTCAAAGACAAAGTGGCAAAACCAAGTTTTTGCTCTATATTTCTTCCATTGAAGATGTTCCCCATGCATAGCACCCTCAGAGCTGAACCAATAAGGTCTCGGCCTACCCCAAGATGCCATATATGGAGTATATCAAGGCCTAACATTTTGATGTCGAACCCTGGCAAGAATGAGAGGGTCGGTTTCACTTCCCAAGGTTCATCCAAATATACGGTGTTTAACCACGCTGCATCATCACTGGTATTTGTGTAGCACATTGAAAGGTCCTGCGAGCCTTTCGTTGCATGACATATCCAGCACACCTAGATGGGGTGGACACAACATATGTGCTAAAAAAAACATTTTCCAATATCAAAGTATTTCATTCTGTGGTCTGTGGGATTCCCCTTTTCCAATGTTCCCCCACCTCTTCTTTGGTTGCGTATCGACTAAAGTTGAAAAGCTGCATCAAATACTTCCAGTCGCCTTTGAAGTTCGTGACGAACACACCAAAGCTCATGACCTGACGCCATGGAGTGCGCTTCAATCTTTGATATCAAATGGGAGGCATCGTCAGGGTTTATGTGGTGAAAAACAAACACTATAAATACTATGTAAAGAAATGAAATCCTGTCAAGGCGCCTCCTCTCCATGGGGACCCTTCACTGCTAGTCTTAATCCAGTGAGGGAATTACAAATATGTTCGCCAGCACATTGAAGTGTCAAGTTCCGATCTCCATCGTAGACATACATGGTGCTAGGAATAGTTGTGATCAAAAACCTGCTTGCTCCAGAGTCACCAGGGCATGGGGACAGCTCAGGTTGCCAGTGGAAGACCATGTAGTTGCCGCCCAAAGATTGGCCTTCATCACCTTAATATGGGATTTTAAGGCTCTAGATTATACTCCCAAAATCACAAAGTTCCTTGAAAAGAACCGACCATCATTCAAAAAACATCGGAAAAACATACTCGATTCAGGACTGGCAGCACCATATAGTTTAATAGGCAATGCTGTTTGAGGGTTGGATGCAGCTGGGTGTGTTGGATAGTCACGCAGCATGTGTGACCAAAATTCATTCAGCTCCTCCAGGTTGACCAAGATGTCAAGCAGTCCTTCATCAACAATGGCCTGGGCCTTGGCCAGCCAAACATATGGGACAGGCTTGATTAAGAACTTAAGTTTGTTCAAATATTGTTGGTTAAACCAATTGTGTACTACGCAAATGATATTATATGAATATGTACCATGGTGTTTTTGACAATCAACCAAGTTACCAGTACTGAAGGAAGGAGAAAAGGCCAAGGCTGGACTTCAACCACCGGGGTGCCATAATCATCATAGCCAACACAGAGTGGAAGATCTAGATAAGACACTTCACACTGCATAGCCACATTTGCCTTCATAGCCGCAGAGTGTGTCACCATCTCATCTGTTGTTGATGGACTTAGTTAACAAGGCATGGCTTGAAGTACGATATGTTGAGTTAAAAGGATTCACAGCTACACACCATAAGAAAGTTGATGAGTGTATAAGTGTATTGATCATGTTTTCAGTATTGTTCTGCAATAAAGTGAAATTGAAGTAAAGCCAAGTCACTTTTTGAACACTTCTGAATGAAACAAATGTCCAACTTCGCAAGCATGTTTCACCGTTGAATTTCCAGATGCCACACCACGGGCCAACCTCAGATATGTGAACATTGTTTTATCAGTTTCTTCTTCCACATACGTTTCCACATGTTGTTTGACAAGCAGCAACTCGTTCAGGCGATCAACATTATCGCTTCCAGCACCTGCGTGGGGGCTCTCAGATTCAAGCTGGAAAATGGATGAGCAGTTGCGCTTTGTTCGTTTCATGTTTGAATTTTCAAAATGCAATCAACATGTTGGTGAGCAACCTTTTTTGCATCCAATCACCCAAGGAGCCGATATATAGGCCCAGCACATGACATCAATCTGCAAAATGGTCGCCATGCAGTCCCCCGTATGTGGTCCATTTTGGACTAGCTGGCATCTAGCAAATCACAACTGACATCACATAGTGCATCGGGTTTGGTTCCAGGCACCATGTTTTTAAGCACCACCCTTCCCTGCTGGACATTCAAGTTTGAATCAAACTATGTATTTGGAAAAGTCAAACTAAACTAGAACCTTCAATGAAGATATCTACCAGGTTGTCAGCAAGGCTCTATGGTGGCCACCCCAAAATTTGATTGTTGACTTGATGTGTCAGTGCATGTCAGCACATTAAAGCTTCCTAGGATCAAATTGGCCAAAAGACCATGCCCTAACACACAGATATCTCAAATTTCATTTTTGCAATACCCCAGATTAAAAAAGAAACAGTTGGATTTTTTGGCAAATATTGGAGAATATCATTTGGAGATATTTGAGGTGGTAATTCATAATTTTGATCAGTACTTATTCGATACTGACTCAATGAACATCAATCGTGAAAGGGCATCAGTCGGGCCATACCGTGCGCTCACGCCGAGGAAGCAGCAGAACTCTGCTTCTTAATCTCGTTGAGGACTGCTCGAGATTGGGCTTTCACCATGCGTATTTTTTTCACCTAGTCAGGGCTGGGATGTACAAGGAGTTTCTTGACTACTTTTGAATCTTGAAGATACATAAAACATCACATTTGTAAAATGCAACATGGCCTCTTCATCAACTTCAGCTTTCAGATCAGCAAAGTCCGAGTGGGTCTGCAGCGACTTCATCCTAAGAATGTGTGTTCGGCAAAGCCAAATGGGATAAAAGAAAACAAAGCCAATCTTAGTCAGTTTTTCCAAGGCAAACTACATATATGGATTAATCATTCATTTATGGGCCAAGAGACTCATCCAGAAATTCAGCAATACGTTTCTGGTACGCTTCAAGCGTTGTTCGTAAACCATGTTTCTGGGGCAACTCAAGGGCCATAGTGGTGATCTGCTGCAGCTCCTTCTTGAGACTTGTGCCTAAGACCATTTTGTGATGACAAAAATCAGCTGAGAACGTAAGACTTATATTCCAATATTTGCTGCATAGATATCTTAAGGTCAGGACTGACTTCCGTTTTGATGTCATCAGCTGTTTTCGGGGTGGCCTCTGAAACGTGAGCTGCTGCTGCTTTGGCCTTGGCCTTTGCCTTTGCCCTCGTGTTTGCCTTCGGTCTTGGCGTAGTCCCAGCAGGAGGTCCTGACATTCGCAAAGCATTGGTGCTGTGTTGAATTGTCAGACTTTTGACAAAGTACATGTACCAAACACAGATGGTAAACACCATTTTTGGTCCTCCATTTCCATTCAAATTTTGAAGAATAGATTGCAGGTTGTCGGCCCCGATGGCTGAAGATTGTGGAGCACCAAGGCCACCACCCAAGACTGCTTCAATGCCAGCTTGAGCATCAGCCCGCATCTTCACCACGGCTTCTTGACGTGTCTCATCTGTTTCCACTTCTTTCGTGGATGTAGATATCCAGAACCGTGTTAAAGAAGGGATGTTGGGGCAATCGGCATCTGGGACACCGTTGCCCTTAGCCACTATCGCTCTCACTTTCTCCACCGGGATGTCCCGCTTAAGCATCTCTTGCGTGGTCAAGAGCTCACGCGTGCCTTGGTGCTTCTTGCTTTGCACCTTACTCAGCACCAAATCTGCCTCGATTGCTGATGCATTCTGGCCAGAGGTCACCCATTGAACCAAAAGTTGTTTGCGATCCTTAGGAAAAAGCAGGTGATGAACAAATCGGTTGTTGAGACTGTATACCATATGACAAAATAATCAATATTTCATAATTCTACATATCCAAAGCCAAGTTGCAGCCGCAGATCCCTGCCACATGTCCACCATGTGAGGAAAGTCTACACCATTGGGCGACTCTTCCATGAGACGCTTGAGGCGCATACCTTCTTTGCGATGTGTCGACCAGTTGATCTCAACTTTGGGGGTGTTGATGGCCAAGGAATTTTGGACAGCTTCATGTTGTTTCATCAAAGATTGCAAACCAGCCAGCTCCAATTCTCGGTTGGGAGGCCCTTCAACCTTTGCGGGTTCTTCCAAAGCTGGAGGAGTGGGTGTAGGCGCCGTAGGCGATGGAGCAGGTTCCGAATGCTCCGGTTGACGATCTGGAAGCATCTGGAGGGGCAAAGTCATACACTCGATCCATATGTATGATCCACAATATGTGTATATGTACGTTGTTTTCAGTAAGCCAAATATTTCAACATTGAAATGATTTGAATTTAAAAATTGAAGACTATTCAAACCAGCTTTCAAAGTCCCAACCTGCTCGGGTGCGGTTGTGCTTGGGATATCTGCCACATCAAACTGGGATGATCGATGTAAGGGATCCGATCGAGTTGTTTTGTCCACAGCTGTTGGGGCCACAGGTGTATCACCCTTGTTCCCTCCACAACGAGCATTTTTCAGAATTTCCAAAGCAGCATCAAGAGCCGTTTTGACTTGTGTATCAAGGGGCTGTGACTCGCCAAGCCTTAAATAGTGAATCACTCAGAAAGAATCATTTCAAAACAACATCATAAATGTGCAAATCACCTTTGAATAAGTTGTTTCAACAAGACTGAAGTATTGATCAGCCAGGACACTGCATGGTGGTGGCTTGAGACATCGAGTCGGGGTCCTTGGCAGTCTCCTGCAGGGGCCGCTGTTGCTCCATCAAAGCAATTGCCTGTTGCAGGGTGTTGCGCGACCTCAATTAAGGCAGCAGTTATTTCAAAGATTTTGTGAAATCAAAATCCACTCATGGAGCAAAAAAAAGTTGTTCAAAGATTTCAGGTTTACAAGTTATAGTGTGAATGCTGGACATAAATTAAGCCAAGAGACCAAGCAGTGGTTTGAGATTCCACAGCATCTTGAGTTCCAAGTTCCACAGCTGGTACCTCAGGTGCCTCAGGTTTCTCCTCAGGTTTGTTATCCTTCTTTGGCTGCTCAACTACCGGTACCTTAGGCTCCTCAACTTCAGTTTCCTTAGGCTTCTCAACTTCAGTTTCCTTAGGCTCAGGTACCTTTCGCTTCTCAACTTCAGCTTCCTTTGGCTTCTCCTTTTGCTTCTCAACTTCAGCTTCCTCAGGCTTCTTAGTTGCAGGTACCTTTCCCTTCTCAACTTCAGGTTTCTTCATCTGAACATCCTTTTGGTCTTCAGGTGTGTCCTCACTCATGAGATCTTCTAATCCCAACGCAGCCTCCAGCTCTTCAGCGGTTGCAGGCAGAGTAGGATCCTCCAAAAGATCAGCCTTCTTCTGGTCCCTGATCTTTTTGGGGGCAAGGGCCTCATAAACAGCAGAAGCAGGTTCCAAGGGTGTTTTTCGCTTTCGTGTCACTTCTTCCTTTGCCTCTTCCTCAACATTTTCCTTCTCTTCCTTCTCTTCCTTCTCTTCCTTCTCTTCCTTCTCTTCATCTGGCTTTTTTTTCGATGCCTTCTTTGGCTTTGAAGCTGATGCTTTCGCCTTCGCCTTAGGAACAGTCTCCTCAGCATCCTCCGCCTTCTTTCCTCTAGCCTTCTTCTTAGGAGCCTCACCAGTCTCATCATCATCATTCTGGTCCTCTGCAGCCTTCGACTTCGCCTTCGCCTTCGCCTTCGATTTAGCTTTCTTTTTCTCTCGGGGTTGGGGTGGTGGAATCTTATCATCAGGCTGTTCTTTCTCATCATCATCATCTTCTTTGTTTCCTCCCTTAGGACACATATGGTAGCGGCACATTAAGTGAGAAAGCCAAGAATCTAAGATGACTTAATTTTGCCAAAGTTAACATGTTCAGTTTACTCAAGTGAATTCTCTAGGAAATCTAGCCAAGAAACAGGCACCGGCTTTGGGCCAAGCACATGGGTCAGGATTGTGTAAACCTCCGCCTTCTTCAGCTTCAGGCTTTTTTGGACAACGTCAACTTTATCCCATGATAGCTCTGAAATTGGGAAAGGTAGGTCTTTAAAGAGTGATCTCTGATCAGAATCAGCCATCGCAGTACTTCAACCGGTGTGAACACGGAACGTGCGCTTGTAGCAAAATGGCTTTTCCACAAATAAGTTTTGTGAAATACACAGCTATCACCATGTATATATATATGTGCTTGCAACCATGAAGGAAATAATATTTTTTGACCAAAGTTGCTTGACATAAGTTTCACGAAATTCACGGTGCGTTCACGGTCATATGGGGTGCGTTCACGGTCATATCACGGATTTTCACGGATGATTTTTTTCGCACAGTCACAGCCTGAATGTCAAAGACTGGTACCCAAGGCAAATTAGGTGCTGCTTTGATGAAAACAACACAAAAGAAAAACCATTTCGGCTAATGGCATCATGGTTTGCTCACATCCAAGTGCTTGAGGTCCAATTGGGCAAAGATGTCCACCTAGGTCATATCCAATTCGTCACAACCCCATAGCGGTATGAAAAATATGTATACATCCCCAATTATTTCAACATGACCTGCTGCTAAGCCACCCATCGACCCTGAGGCTTGAAGTATTTGCAGCCAGCCAAGTATTTCAGGACAGATGGGATGTGTGCCTTAAGGCAGGGTACATGAAGGCGATACGACCAACAACACTTATTGGAAACAATATTGAGGTAAGGGACATCCTGCCAGAGATCTCCAATACTCTTTACATCGTCACCATGCAAAGGAAGGAAAGTATTTCGAAATAGCTCTGCATCCCCTGCAGTGATATCAAGTTCCTGTTCAACACGTGGTCCAGGAAGTGGGTCCTTAGTTGGTCACATATTCCCCAAGTTTATGATATCACATTTTCCAATGCAAAACAACAAATCAAGCCAAGTAACATTCATTGTTTCTTTGCCATGGATAGCAATGAGATCACCAAACTGTCGTGTGTAGGCCCTCAGGGAAACAAACATTTGATTGGTTCAATTAATCTCCTTGACTTTCACATATAGATTATTTGCAAACAAGGAACTGGCTTTCTTTAAGCCTGTGGGCAATACCCACATGCCGCTTCTTCCCAGACTTATCCAAATACTTTTTGACCAATGGATTGTCATTGCCAGGAAGCTTCGCCATATCGGCCCTGGACATAGACCCGCCAATTTCGGCCACCTTCTCAAGGAGCTTGAAATCATTGCTCCAGAGTCTGTGCCGCTTCGGCGTTTGACCCTGGAATGCCCCCATCCAAAAAGAGGTGGTATAGACCTCAGGTATTTCAAAAGAAGATCGTGTCTTTACAGTATGAACCAATCACACCTTTTTGTTTCGATCCATTTTTTAAGACAAGAATCTCTGACAATAGCGAAGATCTCTTGGAACCGTGGGTGGTTCGGGAGGGACGACCCTTCGGGCTGCTCCACCAGAAACCTAGCCCCCCGGGCACAGCATACCAGGATCATCAATGCTACTCGTGCAGCCAAGATGTTTCCGATCTTCACGAAGTTGTAGTTGTTACCAAGGAATCCATTAAAGACATCCCTGCCAGCAGTGTGGCAGGACCTTAGTTGATTCAATTCTTGTTCACAATTCGATCAAACTTAAGCTAGCAGAGATTCAACAAAATGTACATCCACTCGACACCTAGACGAAGCAAGAAACATCCGTGTGAAGCTGTTGCAGCAGATACCAAACATGACCAGAGCTCCTTTTTTGCAGTTCCACACTTCATTAAGCGCCATCCTTAGATATGTACAGCGGAGATGAAAACTGTTTGGGGAAAACATTCAGAAACAATCTCAACATATGCCAGCTTGAAAAACACAAGAACATATTTTTCATCAAGGGTCGCAAAGCCAGCGTCAGAACAAAGGTTCATAAGCTGATCATATCTCAGGTCATGGCTTGATCCTCTAAGCCCAATTGACCAAAGGGCCAACGACACCTGACCCTCTCCTGCAAAGAATTCACACCAATCATTAGTTCCAAACTGCGGCACACGTTCATTCATAGTCATCAGCACCAACAGCAGGACCAGCACTGCCGGGGCTTTCCAACGAAGCATCTCCAGGACAACCATGGTGGGGATGGAGGAAAGGAGATTTTTGACTTTCAGTGACGGCGCATTTAAAGGAATTGAACAATTATGTGTTTCGTTTCGTAGTTCATTGGTCATATGTCACATTCACAACTCGAAGAACCAAACTTTTTTGTTGGATTCTTAAGCAAGTGTGCTGATATTGCAGTAATTGTTCCCTTAACTTAAGTACGGTGTAAAACCTGCAACATCAAAGAGTATTGGCGCTGAAATGGCTTGCTGAATTTATCACATGTATGGTGCATCCAATCTATTGACATATCAAACTGCATGCTTTCATCGCAGTCACACCTTCATTTGTTGCCCCGCCATCCGAGTTCAAATGCTATTAAGTGCCAACATATTTTGGCAGATTTTGAATTTGTTTGCAAATCCAATTCTTGTGGCCAGGCATCATTCGAAATATATTTGACAAAAAAACATTTCCAGAAATATCAAAAAAAGAATTGGGTCGGTCAATGTGGTAAATCCACACCACGCCGTTCTAGATATCTAGAGTTATATTCTTTCACTTTAGGATTCAGCCAAGGCCCAAGGGTTGTGATCACAACCTGCAGGAATAAATCTCCGCCTTCGGAGTTCAGGAACACTAAGACCAGCTAGTAAATGATTTTTTTGAGCTGATTGGTTCCATCTTTCGCTCGCATCGCGGGCTGATAAACCACTTTCTTGTCGAACATTGTCAATGAACTCTTTTCGGATCATTGAATATTCTTTCGCTTTATATGCACAATTAGTCTCAGGCACACTTTCTTCAGAAGGCTTCATGTTGGTGTTCTTGATATCGGCTCTTTTCTTTTTGGGGTGTTTCTTCTTCTTACTCTTCTTAGTTGGTTTACCCTTTGTGTCCTCTTCCTCGTCCTCCTCCTCATCACCACCCGTTTTCTTCTCCTTCTTCGCGAACGCTTCAGAATTTTGATACTGGGCACTCTGTGGAAACGGTTTGGGGGCATCCAAATTCAGTTGGAGCTTCAAGGAGTTCAGAACCTTAGATCGAGGGAAACTTGAATTCGACATCAAAATGACACAAGTAGAATTCCCCAGAAACTACATTCAAAGATCACAGTTTTTATCTATACATAGTCATGAATCTTCCAAGTAACACATGTTGGCAGAACTCGTGAATCCTTTGAAGATTTCTCTGGGGTCAGAATACCCCCTTTGGATCCTTGTGCAGCATCAAAAGCATCCTTCAAAGATTTGGCAAGATCAGACACTTTGCCATCAGCATCTTGTGGTTGTGGGGGTGGCTTAGATTTTTCATACTTCAAAGCTGAAAGCATTTGCTCTGCCAACATTCCCAGCTTCTTGTCCCTGATAGAGGATGGCTGCGGTGTACATACTGATGACGCTGATTCAGTGGGGCCACTCAATTCAGACAAGGTGTCAAGAGTAGAGGGGTCCGTTTCATCATCGTCATTCTCACCATCCACATCATCTGGGTGATTTTTCACAAAGAAGTCCTGAGACATGCTGGAATCATTTTGTATAGACAAGATTGAGTTTCACAACTTGAATCAAGAATGTAGATTAAATCAAGATTCACAAAAAGGAGCCAATCTCAACTTCAGCTCATGGGTGCGTGGTTGCTTTGCAGTCTTAGCACGCCTCGCCAAGCTTGTGAAGCGACTCACCTCAGATAGTGGGAAGATCGAAAGAAAGTTTGGAGGGGAAAGTTGATCAATAGACAAAAAAAGACCTATAGATTTTCAGCTTACAGGGTGCCAATTAAGTCACTAGTCGCTGCAGTGTTTGGCCAGTGCGTAAAGCCCATTTCTGCACACAATCCATGTCAGAAGTGAGCCCTGAAGGGTAAAGCTTTGCTTCTGAAAAGAAAATACATATAGCTTCTTTGAGAATATGCGAGCTGTACCTCCCAGTTCCTCGAGAAACCATCATGCATGCTTCGATAGCCTTCCAGGGCATGAAGTTCGAATGAGGGAAGTTTCAAAAGGTAAAAGTTCGTGAAACAAAGGAAGTTACAGACATACATCCATACATACATAATGCTATACCAAAATGTAAATATGGACAAATCAAAGAATATGTCTTCAAATATATACTTGTATTTTTTGGGGTTATCTAATTTATTTGTCTCTCAACGACCCACAAAACATTTTTTGTCAAACAAATCACCAATCCACCTCGGTGTTTCCATCGACATCCTTTAAACTCGGCTTGCTCGATTTGAAAAGTTTCCCAGAAACATTCATCAAGACCGAAAAGCCACGGGTCTTGAGGCACGGAAACTTCTTGAAGCTGTCTGCATAGGCCCGGACAGTACGCTGATCAAGTGGACGGCCCATATCACCAGCATGCACAAACTACAGGACTTGCAAAAAAAAGAAGTTGCTTCTGAAACATATTGAACATGTATCTTGAACTATCATTGACCTAGATTTTTGGGTTTCCAAAAGGTCATGCTCGAAATGGGTTTCTTCCAGTGGTTTTCCAAAAATGCTGCGGTTTAAACGAAACCAGTGTCATGCATGTTGAGCTTCAGTGCCACCTATTGTCACAACTGCTGCTTGCACAGCTTGCATGGGAGGCACCTTCATCAAGTTGCCAGAGCTTCAAGCCTGAGCGCGCCACGAATGTGCAGTACGGCATTTGGGGTCATCTTAATGAATCATGTCAAGATATCCAATCTTTAGAAAGAAGTCTTGAAGAATAAAATAGATCTGATTTCCAGTGAGAGATTGCCATAATTGGGCACAACTCTTCCCAAATCTGGGTTCCCAAACTCATAGGTTCCTCATCAAAGATCAAATTTCCAAGAAGCCATGAGCACCTGCATCATTTTTTTTGGCGCCAAGACAAAAGATGAGTCAACTAGTACAGCACTAAACAAACCAATATTGCTCAACGCTGCTGGGTGAAATGGTTGAAGATCTTCAGTCTAGCATATATGCAGGCAGTTTTTTTTTCACATCCAAAGCTGACGGAGCTTGAAATCCAAATCAGGAAGTCCCCTTCATGAAAACCCACATTCAATCTTATATGAAGCAAAAGGCATTGTTTCTTAATTTAGGTCTTGTAGGGTAGAACATCTAGCCATTTTTGTGGGTTAAGTATATCGGGACATTCCAAGGTATCGATCCACTGGCTGATTCTGAAATCACAACTACAAAATGTGTTTCATGGATCATCACGTGGAGGCGACTTACCACGCTTGCCACACTCAAGAAGGTCTTTCAGATGATGGAACTTGTCGTACTGCATATAGAAGTCCTCCTCGTACTGCTTCGCAATGCTTTCCTGAATTTCACTAGCCAGAAGAGCGAATTAATTAAGTCGAATGAATTCAAACATGATGTTGACAATAACATGACTTCAGAGCAAAAGTCAAGCATCAATTTTTTCAAAGATCTCCTTGGACCTGTTGGCAGCCTGTCTTGCGGCTTTTGCACGCGCCCAGGACAAGGTGCGCAAATCTTTATACGTAGATCTCAATACATATAAAGGGTGCCGTCCTGCATGTCAGCAAACAAGCTTAACTACACCAAATAACACTAGTGAATCTTGAAATGGAAGACTGAATATGTTGGTATTGCTCCTTGTTCGATGAGGGATCGCTCTGCGTCCTGGATTTCATACAGAGGATCTGGGGTGCGACGAGGTTTCTTTGGGCCTCAGATTTTTTTCAGGACCAAAATTCACAGCGCACAAAAAAAACACTCAACTTTTTGTGGGAAAAAACATGAACCAAGTTGCATTCTACAGGATGTCGTGCCAGATGTGCATTCAACTGCTCTTGACATTCGTCGATCTTCTCAAAAATTGACTTTCCAGGGGCAGTAAGATCAAGTTCACGTGTTGGAACATCACGCACTTCTTCCGTCATGGTAGTGCCTAAGCTATGACATGCTGCAAGAATGATTTAGAAAAAATACCAGTGAAATCTTCAGGAAATGAATAATGGACCAAGATACTTTCATGGCTCCGGGATCTTTTTTTTGGTGGCACAACATGCGGCCGCACTGTCACCTAGGATTTGCAGAATGGAAGCCCTCAAAATTATCCATGACATATTTCATATTGCACATGGTTTTGAATCCTGTACAACTTTGGCTAATAGGTCAAGTTACATCATTTGAACCTGATGCTGTTGATGGCAGTGGTGGCCGACGCCGCTCTCTCTTAACTCCAGGGGTCGCCTAGGTTTAATTGAGAAAGCTCAGACATTGAAGTTGAAAGCAAGGCGTTCAGAAACAAACCGAGTTCCAAGTCAAGAATCGCGAGCTTTTTTGAAAGGTTTTGGAGATCATATCTGAGTCTAAATTCAAATTTAAATTTGCAGAACAAGTCACTGAATGGCTCATCACCAAATAAAATAGCGTGGGAAAATGGACCAGGATGGCTACGGATACGACATATATCAGCAAATCAACGTTTTGTCTTGCAGAATGAAAATTCCAAATTGAGCCTAATAATGCATTTTGAAATAGATTAATTTCTTCAAGTAAACATCAGCCACCACTGCCAGCTAGTGCACCTGAAGTTGCGAGTTGCTCACCAGCATGTTCGGCCGAGCTCGAGGGATGTTTTGTTCTATGGAACCTGGTCATTTTGTAACCTGGTATTTTGCAACCTGGTCATTTTGTGTTGGATCATATTTCCCAGAATAAAAAACCAAATGTTGGAACTTTGATTTATCGTTTTTAAAACCAAATGTTGGGACTTTGATCTGTCATTTTGGTTTCAAATCCAATTCTGAAAAAACATCCTAACTCAGACCACCACCAGCGGAAGAAAAAAAACGAAAGCTACAGCAGGCGCAGCAAGTTGACATTCACCGATTGGCATGTGGATGTGTTTTTTTGTATGGGAACCTCATGTTTTTTTGTTTCAGCATCCATATCATGTATATGGAAGGATTTTCCCAGCCACAAAAAGGGTTTCACAATCATGGACAAACTTTCGGGGAACATATTCAAAAGGTTGCTGAAAAACATCGACCGTATTTTCAAGAATGAACTCAGTTCTGCCAAAAAACTTTTTTGATATCAAGGTTCTCTAGAAGGAAGCAGCTACATATCTCCCCCGAATAAAAACACATATATATATATATACAGAATCATTTCCGTAACTAGGAGAGCTGTAAATAAAAAATATATATCTATATTTACAAATACAAAAGATTCGTAACTCGGAAGTTTCTCTAAAAAAACATCCCTGCAGGGATATATTTTGGACATGTCATCTGGCCAGCTGTCTGGCCAGGTTTGTCACATGAAAAACACAGTAGGACACCACAAAGCGAAAGAAAAACAAGCATGGCCATTGCTCTTTTCAATTTTTTGCATTTTCACGGATTTTCACGGTAAAATTGGGCATATGACCCGATCAGCTACAAATGATCATTCGCACCATGCACCAGATCATCTGGCACAAACACATGTCTAGGCATTGATTTATGGGGTGACAAGGGGCACGCATGGAAAACCATCCTCCACAAATTTTCGAATGTCTCTTCCACCTGAGATCACCCATCGTGCAAAACACTTTGGGCAACAAGGGACATCTTTCACATTGCGAATGGTGTGCCTGAACACATAAATTGTGAGCCGAGTCCGAAGCATACTCAGCTCACTCTCTGTCATCCTGCCGCGTGGTGTGTACAATGCATTCCAATTACATGTCAGAAAATGCGGCTGATGCGGTGTGAATTGCAAATGGCTTGCATATGTGTTCAAGGGCCGAGAGATGGTCACAGTACCACCCTCAAACCAACACAACAGCGTCTGTACATCGACCACTTGTGGGTCCGGACGAAAATCATCCAGTATCGCAATTTGACATTCAGGAAGGCTCAAAAGCGAGCAGGAGCCTTTGGATGGGCACCTGAATACCTTGCATGCGCAACAAGTGCGTTGGGAGGTTGCATTGCTTGTCACATGTATCCTCGAATGGTGTGGAAGTATCTTTCAATAGGAGGAGCGGGCCTGGAAGTTGGTATAAAGGGAAAGTGTGGCATCCTCTGTTTTTATCAAGTGGTACATAGGCAGAGAAAGCCTGCCTTAGGAATATCAATGGGACATGACTTCTCCATGCTGAAAATGCAACAGTCGGAAATAACTAGGCACAAGTGAAGGTACTTGGTCATATATGAGTTGGAGCGGCTTCACCAAAAAAGACTTGCCTTCGTTGCCCCATCCAGCAAAAGCAACCACATCACCTTTCTTCTTGAGGCCAACCAGCAAGGCTTTGCGGATATCGGCGCAAAGATTTTTCTCATTCAGCTCATTGTTGACGACAATCTCACGAGCAGCCACTGCCCATTCGCCAGCGCAGCAGCACGGCTTGTCCAAGGAAGACAGAAACCGTTTCCACACGGTTTTCTCACCATCTTGAATCAAAGCTTCGCAGTTCTCCAGCTGCCAGCACATGTCCACCTGTGTCATCAATACGACTTGTGTGGCCGCTCTAGAAAGGAAGTTGTCGGTAAATTTTCACTCACCAAAGCAAATATATACTTGCAACTACCTACAGTCTACATACACTAGGTCTGTAGCCGTTCTTCATGACGTCGGGTCAGGATATATTGATTCCCGGCCTTGTCTCGCAAGGCTTGATGATTCTTAAACAAATAGGCGACGAGAGGCTCGTTGCCGGTTCGTCGGGCATGCTGTAAGAGCTTCGGCAGCAGCAAGGGATCGGAGGAACTTACATTCAAGCTCTTGACCACTGGCCACAGGTGGATATCCTGGACAGAACACCCGGGCGGGCACTAAAGTACTACCAAATATCTCTTGCACAGAGATGCGCAGGACCTTGAAAGAAAAAATAAAGTGTGAGACGTCAAAACCTTAATTCAAATTCTGTAGACAAGTCTCCAAGAAACGCGTAGAGCCACGCTTCCCAGCTTGGACTCGTTGAAGAAATTTCTCCTGCAGAGAGGTCGTCACGCCCTCGGCGTCCAAGATGCCTTGAATAGCATCAATTAGTGGAGGATGTCTGCCATCACAATGGTACAACAGGGGCTCGGGGTCGAGAGAGCCAAGGGCCTTGTGAGCCGATGGTAAGAAGCAATACCGAAGCATATAAGCGTATTGCTGCTTTCGGTGTTTTGTGGTCTCAGCCAACTGGATTTGACTGAAGTGCGCAGCAATGTTGCGCTTCTCCAATGATTTTTTCCATGGTACCCACCTGCACCGCTGCGACAAAGACGTAGCACAATGGAAATGCAAACCACCGCTGACATGGGGTTCACGGAAGATGGCTAAATGGGTCACCTGTATGTCCGTGGAATAGTGGGCTTCCTGGAATGCCGTGAGCAGAATCTGTTGGAGTTCTTCTCGGGAGGGCGCCGAAGAAGACGGCAACCCGCTGATGGTCACAAAGTAGCTCTTCTGCATGGTTTGCGAGTCGATGCGGACGAGCTTTCCATGAGCATCTGCCTCGGCCTTGACCCGCTTGCTTTTGACAGCACTAACTAAACGGGTAGCCAATTCCTTCGGAATCAGTTTCATAGCGGCGGATATAAAGTCATCCTTTTTGTCATTTAGCTCTTCCTCTGTCAGCTGTCCTGTGGACACAGACAAGACATCTTTCATAATTGTCGCAACTGTCAAGCTATGGAGTTCTTGCTCTGTCTTTTTCTCGAGCACGGCACGAACCAAGGTGTTTATGGTCTTCTGGCTCAAAAAGTCGAAGCGCGGTGCAGGCTCTTCTTCCTCCGGTAAAGTCACTACAGCTAGCCTGTCATCTTCGCAAGGACCAACGTCATCCAACTGGGAAGCAGGCTGTTTGCCGTAGAGTCTGCGTCGTTTTATGGCAAGCAAGCTCATAGAGTCTGCGTCACGTCATTGAGCCATTGAGAAAAACTACGTGCACTGAAGAGCCAGGGCGGCCATGCATTCAACACATCCGAACTTGCCAAACAAATGTCGGTATCAGAATTTGCCTTGGAATGATACGTAGTTGGTCTGGCTATCAAATGTACACTTCCTCTCACAAGCAGCCATGCGTTCCAGAAATAATATCACAAACAAGTCAAGCCAAAATTGCCAAAAAGAAACATCGGTATTAGATCATTCTGCATGTAGATGATAGTTGAATGTCAGTCTGGCTATCGAATGCAGAGGGCCTTTCACACATAAGCAGCCGCGTCTGCAGCTGAGCCATTGGCACAGCAACCTGCCCAAGCAAAAAGGCATCTGCAATCATCTGCACCACCTGGGCGGAGCCCGCAAAAGGCGGGACGATCGAGGACGGGAGCGAGGACACACACCACCACCACCACCACGACAACAACAACAACCACAACCACAACCACAACCATAACCACAACCACAACCATAACCACAACCACAACCACAAACACAACCACCGC
>OMLO01001624.1_pt1 | contig 17496 bp, 18 predicted proteins | sample 1674811 | NCBI WGS metagenome assembly OMLO01 (sample SAMN06265003, study PRJEB25207) | coral metagenome | isolation source: Coral host | place: Mexico:La Bocana,Puerto Morelos, Mexico | collected 2008-11-13 | reverse complement strand
TTTTTCAAAATTAATGGCTCCATGGACTCGCTGCTGGGGTGTTTTTTCAAAATTAATGGCTCCATGGACTCGCTGCTGGGGTGTTTTTTTTTCAAAATTATGGCCCATGGACTCAGTTCCCGGGGTGGATCAGCAAGTCAATGACTCCATGGACTCGCTGCTGGGGTGGTTTTTTTCAAAATTAATGGCTCCATGGACTCGCTGCTGTGGTGTTTTTTTCAAAATTAATGGCTCCATGGACTCGCTCCCGGGGTGTTTTTTCAAAATTAATGGCTCCATGGACTCGCTGCTGGGGTGTTTTTTCAAAATTAATGGCTCCATGGACTTGCTGCTAGGGTGAACTTTTAAAAACTGGCTTCATGGAAGAAAAGCGCTCACTCATTGTCATTGACTACTGGTTACTGTTTCTGTGGACAAGTAAATGCACTGACTGTCATCAAATGAGTTGGCCAGCTTAGCAGTGACGGTCATCAAACCATTTCATTTTTCTTGCCAGCTTAGCACCATCCTTGTTTGAGGTCTTGTTGATTCAACTCAAGCACCTGGAGCATGACCCCAATTTCCTCAGTGTTTCCAAGATTACAAGGAACAAACCACAGAAATGTCCATAATTGTCTAAGGCATGACAATGAGTGAAGTCGGCATTGTTGACAAATCAATCATCCGAGGCTCAATGCAATGTACCAGAGTCTTCAACTTTGGTGAGATATTTTTGCTTCATAAAAGTCTTGCTATTGAACATGGTGCCTTGAAATGCACTTGTCCTCACCTCTTCCTTGCTTCCAAGCACCAGTAGCGTCCTAGCCCTTTGCACGGTCAAAGGATTTCTGGCCACCAAGTTGTTCCATCCAACCAAATCCTGGTCCTGGGCAAAAAAAGCATTTATTTTTGGCCAAACAGGAAACACCTCATCATTTAAATTGACATGATATTTAGTCGAACAATTTGGCTGTAAGAATCAGAATCAAGCAATCATCTCACTCTCCAAAAGTACAGCTTGTTGTCAGGTGAAAAGGCCACTTAGTGAAGTTTACAATGATTGAAGCAGGGCTCACACAATCTCCATCCAGATCCTGGCCGTCGAACCCGCAGTGTGTTTCGCAAAACCAATGCAAGTTCTGGATGAAGTCTGCAGAACTCTGGAGTGATGAGCAAATGCCGATTAGTGTTGATCTTGTTGGCAGGGCTGTACCTCAGCTGAGGCCGCAGCCCAGTGTAAGGGAAACATGGGTGTGAGAAGCAAAACCATCAGCATGATTTTTTAATTGTAGACTGACTGACTCGACCTTTCTGCAGTTGAACGCAATGCATTTGAGAGACTGTACCCAATTGCTATTGTCCATCACCACACAGCCGGCAAATCTTGACAAGTACCAGAGTTTGGGACATGGGTTTGCAACATCATCAGTCAGGTGCACAGAAGCCATCTTGAAGTCCCGGACTGAACGGCAAGAAGGATGTCGATTTAGAAATACTCGAATGTCCATAGATCCCGGCCAAGCAAAGACAAACCTGTTCTGCTCACTGTTCAATGCTGGTTTTTGAATCAGGGTGGATCAAAACAATGTAAGTCTGATGGCAGTGATATTTCCAAACCCGCCTGTGGTTCAGCGAAGGAAGTCTTGTCACAGCAAACTTCTTCTTGTGCTCAATGCGTTTCTTTTCCTCAGATGTTCCCAAATGTTGTTCAGTGGTCAGTCAGTTGCAGTGGCAAAGTCCAGGCCTCAAAAAGCTTCAACATTGACAAGTAAACTTCAAGCAAAGAACAGCTCAACACGCAATCAAGCCACCGCAAATTTATCATTCTTGGCTTGCTTCCTTAGCTGGCAGTCTGATATAAAGGAACCCTGTCTGGTTTTGACCTTGGCTGACCTGCGCACACTGGGTGGTTGAGCCAAGGAGCTCTAAGAATTCATTGTACTTGTCCTGATTGTTACTCTGCTTTTCTTTGGTCGTCAAAATGCCATGCTGTTGGGCCAAATGCTTTCGTTTCTCGACCTCGGCAGCACACAAACATGGTGTGAATAATAAAGTTAGGCCAACAAAAAAACCATTTGGGACTTTGCCATGCTGCCTGGGCACCAATGCATCCAGCTTGCCCTCCATCTCCAAGTTGCGATATTCCCCCGCAGATCTCATTGATTGTGCTGCGGCTTCTTGCAGGGTCAACTTCTTGCCTGTGATAGCAGGCTCAGCAAACAAGCTTGCAACCTCACTTCACTTGTTTGCTGGTTGAATGTGACAGGCCTTGTTGTTTTTCCATTTTTTCCACTGATTGCCTTCTTCGAGCAATCCACGCCTTTTCAGAAAGTCCTTTCTCCTCAGGGTCATCTTCAAGCGATGAAGTTTGTTGGAAATTATTGCTAACCCGGAGGGGTTTTTTATTTTGTCATCCTCAAGCCTGCAAAACATGAAGAAGTCATTGACCGGTTACAAAAATACTGAAATTGGAGATTAAAACCGTTTAAGTAATTGACGATGACAGAACTAGTAAATGACGTTGATATGGATTCAAAAAGTCACGGTGTTTTTTAACTCATTGAGTCATTGACTTTGTGGATTGGGAGGTCATTGACACAAAATACGGATTGAACTGTTGAAGTCACTGACTAGAATATATTTTAAGGGCGGCAGATTTTGTCGAAAATTAATTCAATGACGCTCATACAGATTGATGTAAGAAGTCACTGACTCTTGAAATGTCACTGAAAAGAGTTTTAGAGTTTTTTGACAAATGAATGAAAAGTCATTACGTTGGTGATTGAATGTAGAACTCATTGATGCTGATATTGACAGGCCTATGTTTCTCTCAGCAGCATTGACTGTGAATAGCACCATCCAAAGCTGCTGGCAAGTATCGGTTGTTCTCTTCTTTCCTTTCATAGAAAAGTTGAGGGCCCTGCGAAATTTCGGACCAGCAGCACGTTGCCTTCCAAAACCTTCTGACCAAATTTTGCGGGCATCTTGGCAAAGCTTATCAAGCTCCTTGCCCGCGATGCCTGTCAAGTGTACACGTATTCGCCTCTCCATCGCCTTCAAGAATGTAGAGGCCGGCCCTCTGCATTTGAACGCAACAGCATCAGCAAAGTCCCTCTCATTGTTGCTGGTGTTTGCAGACGAGCAAGAAAGGGCCCGGGCAAGTGCCAACCTCAAAGTGTCACATCCCGTCCGGGATCCCACGGCCTTGCTCCAAGCCATCAAATCTGGCTGTGGTTCAGAGTCAGCTATGTTTGCTCCTGAGGTTTTGGTAGTGAAGGACCGGATTGGCACATGTTTGGCACAATTTTCATTTAACGAAGACCAAGGCGTGGGTGGGTATTAAAAAAAAATTGGTAAGTAGGAAACCGATCCAAGTCAAGGTTCGATTTCGTTGGGCAAAGTGCTTGAATTTGGTGAACTCTGCCAGCAACTTGTTGGCATCCATGTCCGGGAACACTGAGCAAAGTTTCCTAGAACACTCACTAACTGCTTCTTGGCTCAGGCAAGGCTTCAAGCTGAACATGCCAAAGCAGTAAAGAGCTTCAAAACTAGGAAACTCCGTCTCCAGGGTTTTCAATGCCAGCACCATCCAAGCGTTCATTCTTTGAAAAACTCTTGTCACCATCCCAGCTGAAGTGCCCAAGTTCAAGCCCCCAACCGATCGGAACTCTTTGCCCGGCAACTCAATGAGGTAGCGGTTCTTCAACATTGACACCACCTAATATCACAATAACACTGAAAAAATACAGTAAATGAATCAGTCATTTTGACACTGTGTTTGCAAAGGGTTTGAAGCAGAACATCTGGCAAAATCAATGACAAGTAACATACTTGGTGTAGCCATCCACCCGGAGCGCCTCCCGCTTGCTAAACAGGAGGTGCAGCCGGTTCCGCAGCTGGTCCAGCATTTGTTGATGATGAACGATGTTGACAGAGCCGGTGTCATTGAACCTAATCCTGAGTCTGACAGGGATCAACAATGTTTACCGGCAGGGATCAAAAACGGGATCAGTGACATTGTCAGGTGGCAACATGCTGCCACCAAGTTTCAATGATATTTCTTCATCACTGGCATCAGCCATTAGTGCCAGTTGCAGGATTTGTTCCTCATCGATCGATGACAAAAAATCCAATGCCCTCTGACGGGGCGCCCCCTGCTTTGTCAACAGGATCCTTGGTTTCAGGTCAGTGTGCTGATCAATCAAGGACATGCTGAAATTAGATCCAGATTAGTACTAATTCATTCTGAATGAGCAGTTTGTGAACTCACATTTGTTGATTCGGTTCAAGTTATTTCAGCAAGTCAGTGAGAGTCAGTGAGTTGCATTAATTAAAATATGACTCCATCCAAGAGGCTGCTGCGAGAACTTCACAAGCGCTGGGAAGAACATCAAAAAGCGCCCCAAAGGCTTGGACGCAGAGCTGTGCCGATGAGCCGCGGACTGGAGGTCTTTGATTCTGCTCGCCTGGATCGGGAACCGGTGCTTCATCCTTCGGATGTACTTGTTGAAGAGCTGCTTGTGATGCTCTGAGTGCCAAATACAAGCCACAATGGACCTCTTCCCCCGGACATTATCCATGAATGTGGACTGGAGATATGGCACTCCTGTCCACTTCTTGGTCAGCCTGACAGGTACCAGGAACCAAGCAAGAACAGTCAAGTCTTTTTCAGTCAATGATCACTGAAAACGGAGTTGGGGTTGAATCTCAAAGTTTCTTATTTCTATTATTATTTTAAAGTACTGAAATTTATTGAGCTGGCCAATGAAACAATAAAAAATCAACAAGAAGATCACCTGCCGCAAGCCAGTGACAGAAAGGAAACAAGTCAAGTATAGGAAAAATGGACTTACAAAAAATCACAAGCTCCCAAGCATATGACAAAAGAGGGGCAAAAGCACAAGGATATTAATACCCTTCACAAGACAAAGTACAGGAAAAGAAAGGGGGATTCAAAAGCATCTCTTGAACATGGTTTGAAAGCCTTCCAGCAGCATGAGCGCCATCCCTGATCCTCATGCGCACATGTGGCAGCAAGGTTCCAATTTGGCGCAGTGCTTTCTGCTCATCAGCAGCTGCGTCGCTGGCCACAATTTCCTTACTCCAGTTTTTCATAGACCCACCAGGACCATCAAACATTCAAGTGACCTAGTGATTTAAGGCGCATGACTTATTGACTGTCACATGACAAAAAATAAAATTGGTCTAAGATTCAATCTTGTTCACATATTGTTCAAAAGCATCCCGTAGGAAGAGGTTCTTGGGCCCAGTCCATGAAGTCAGGACCCTCCGACGTTTGGTAAAAAACCGCTTGATTCCCAGCTTGGTAGCTCTTGTAATTCCGTGAGAGCCACCTTCGCATGTCACATAGCCAAGAAAGACATGCTTCGTTTCCAGACCGTTCTTTCCTGAGTCCAAGAAAAAACAAATAATAAGTGACTCAAATAGTCCAAATCATTTAAAGTAATTGACGAATGATACTTGATATTCAACGACAATTCAATTTAATATGGCCAAACCATACAGTCATATGTCACCAACTTCTCAAAAATTAGATAGAAAAACATGGAAAAATACATGCTCCTTAGGATGACAAGTCTCCACCAATCACAACACAAGACCTTAATCCCATCAAAACACCTTGACCGTCTTGGCTGACGGTGCCAGAGAGCATCTTCTTGCACCATTGTCTATGTAGTGTCATGATAGCTTCACTGACACACCAAGCCATCTTGAAGCTCTTCATCCTCCCGAACTTTGATGACCGCATGCTGTTGCATCGCTTCTTCTCCCCCAGAAGCTCTTTGAAATCTTCCATAGATGGGACACCTTGGAGATCCAGAAGTTCCAAGCCGGACTGCTTGGCAACTGCCTGCCTGTGGCCAAACGTACCCTCAGGGGGAAAGAGACAGGCCGGCAAAAAGCACTAAGCTCATGATTGACTCTGTTAAAATTTAAAAGGTCCATCCGTGTTTGGTTCAAGTCCCAGTCCTCGTGCTGAGTGAAGGTTTTTTTGACTATCTCCGTGGTGTGGAAGCTGCTGCAACACTTGCATAGCCCGACACCGTTCCGTAGTATCAGCCACGGAAACCTTTGTAGCCAACGACGACGTAGTGGCTCTGTCACCATCCTCTTCCGCCGCTTTCCTGGAGGATTCTTGACATCTTCCGCTTTCCTTTTGGCCCTCCCGGCAAGAAACACATGCTTTTGGCGGCATTCCATGGGTTGGGCGGCTAGCAATAATACATAATATTGTACTTGTTTTTTGTCAGTGACGAATTGAATCTAACTGTTTGATTCAAGTCGAATTGAAGAATAATAATTAGGCTGCTGTCATTGACTGGAAATATTGATGGTGAAAATCTGATTCCAGCTGAAAAATTGCTAGTCAACTTTGCTGCTTTGGTACCTATACAATTATGATGATGGTCAATGACATTAGATTTTAATTATATCATTATTATTTGAACTAGCCACAACATTGAATGATGCAATCAATGCCTGTTTGCCTCATGATCATGTGAGCTGACTGAGATGACACATTCATGAATTCATCACTGTTGTTGTCATTGATGCCAAGGACCCCTAATGAAACATGCTGTCAACGACAAAAGTATGTACATTGCAAAATCATGACATCATCAAAAAACAAAACAAAAGTTTGTCGGTGACGTTGGTTTCTTACACAGCCTACTTTTTTGACCAAGGCATAAACATCGCTATCAGGCAGCGCGCTCTAGCATTGCAAGACCTGGCAGTTAATATTCAAATGCTAGTAACTGTAGTCAATGACAGTAAACACAACTTTCAGTGACAACTCAAACAAGTCAATGACAAGTCAATGGTAGTGTCAGTGACAGTTTCAAGCTGAAGCATGTGCAAGCACTGAGGGACTCCACAAGCTTTTTTTTGCTGCACAAAAGACACTAAATATACTGAACATCCACTACCAAAGGCACACAACCCGGAGGGGAGTGGGACACCACTGCTCTGCTCTTCTCTCCTCATTCCATTATCCGTTCATCACGAGCCGTAGGTGAGTGGAGGAGGACGACACACAAGGTTCTTCAAGGCCTCGCTGTGTTTGAATGCAACCAAATAACTGATTCCTGTATTACCGTTGTTTGTTTGGAACTTCAAGCAACTGCAAGTAAATTAATTTAATGGATGAACCTGAATGCATCCAAGGAACGGGCTAGTACATATATTTGCTGCTGTGCCCTCTGTAGAAGTTCCACCTGGCAAATGCCCAAGCAACTGCAACCAGCAATGGCAATAAGAATTGGGATTTTGCGTGTGCACTGGGATTGACAATGGGTTTGCTGTAACACGAGTGCAACCAAGAAACTCATTGACAGCATTGTCAAACGTGGTATTCAGCCAGTTATTTGGCTTGGACTTCTTGGCCAACTCCTTTGCCTAGGCTTAACTTACTTAGGAATGATGATAATAACATGTCGACGGTGACGATAAGTCCAAAATTGCATCGTCATACTTGCAGATAAAATGCAATTCGCTCTCCATCTTGTGGATCCATGCACCAAAGGATTGTAAAGGCCCTTTTCGCGTGCCTCAGTTGTTGAATTTGCAATTTCAAATTATAATTAAATATTATTATTATTATAATAAATTATTATTGTAAAAAGTAACTGTTTCAAGGCGGAAATGCCACATTGACAAGACATGTTTGCCAAGCTGCACGCTTAGGCCCAACTTCTCCAAATCATTCCGCAGCGCCTGCGGGAGTTTGTTGAAGGCTTTGCTTTCTTCCATGACCACCGAAGCCGATTCTGCGCGACCACCACCGAAGCCGATTCTGCGTGACCACCACTTAAGCCGATTCTGCGTCGTCGTAACAGACTGAGATCTTGATTTGTTCCAGGTCACTGTGTTAATAATTGTCATTGACCCATGAAGAACACATGGTCATTGACTCACGTAAGTCACTGGAATGTCTGACACAAAATTCATCTTTTCCACCCGCACTTCCAGTCAGTAGCAATACCACTGCTAGGCAGCCGTCAATGAATTGTCAATGCACAATCTAATTTATTTGTCTAAGAAGACTAACTCATCTTAGCTGTACAACCAGCACCACCTGTACCCGTTCAAGCCCTTGACCAGGAGACAACTTGATTCAATTCCTTTCAGGGCGTCAGGAATCATAAAAACAAATACACATTGGATTGAATCGGTCCCCTTAACTGCTTCTGTGCCATCATGTTCCAGCCAAGGCACCTTAATCAGTTTTGTGGCTACAGGCAATGGCCAGGAGTTGCCCACAGCTTTCCCAAGCTCTGCTGGAGAGAGCCCGTCGAAATTCACACCCTTCCAACCTTGCATCCAGCTCAACTCCTGCAAGGCAATGAAAAGAACTCTAGAAAACTTTGAATGCAAGGGCAAGCCAGCACCATAGCAAAGTCACACTTCATTGTCCTTGGCGGTGAGGCACCCTTTAAGCGAGGTAACATAGTAGGAGCGGGTTCCACCACGACTCCGGGTTATGGTAGGCATCCTGAGAAGCATTGAAACATTTCTGCTCACTGGACTGACTAAAAACATGCAGTTTCAACTGTGTCCTGCCGAAGAGTCTAGGCAGCATCCAATTCCAGGCAAGTAACACACCGTTCGATGGCTGGCCAGCAAACTTCTTGGAAGCCCCAACATCAACGACCCTTATTATTGTCATTTCTGTCAAATCCACAACAAATGAGTGCCGCCAGTCATGCCTCTCAGTTCAAATAATCAGCCAGGTTGATGAATCCTGAGGTTGTGGCCAGGGTTCTTTGGCAGGATTTCCCCCCATCTGTTTGATCTTGAGAAGCCCTTCCCGAAGACGGTCTTTGGCAGTCTTGTTTCTGGGGTGTCTCCTCTTCTGGACATTCCTGGCACAGCTCAAATCCACAACTTATCATCAGATGTATACCTCAGCAAGTGGCACCCTCTCCTGCTCAAGAACCCATTGAAAGATGGCGGCATAGGCAGTGGCTTCGGGAACTTGAACTTTCCTTAGTAGTCTTTTTTGAAAAGTTGAGTGAAAACAAAATGTCCAGCAAAACCGGTTTTCACATTCCGGTGGCCACTCAGCTCAAATAGATTTCAGACAAAGATGCTACGAGCAAGGTTCTTCTTGTACCCGATTATCCATAGTCTTTCTCTTCTCTGTGGTAGGCCATGGTCTGCTGCATTGATGACCTTTCAATAATAGTTCTCAGCCAAAATTTAAAACATGCTGTTCATGCTAGCTAGCACGCGGTTGAGGTGGCCTTCCACTTCACGACGTAGTTCTTGGACTTGTTCAGCCTGAGGCTGGAGCAAAACCCAACAAATCCATTAACTTAATAAAAGTCAATAGCAACATGAATGTAAGAAACCTGGGCTTACACAAGCAAGCAACGCACCCAAGAGATTTAGAAAGAAATCCCTGTTCTTCTTGTTTGCCAACGTCTTGACTTGCTCCAGGAGGAAGGCATCTGGTTGAGCATCGTCAATTCTTTGGGCAACCTTAATAGCAAATTTGATTCAGATGATTCAATTCGATAAACACTGGAAACAACATGAAACATTCAGGCAAGGAGCAGCGTGAGTGACTCTGCTTCGTTTGTCATGTTTGCCACCCCGCCTGCCTTGGGCACTGAATGGCTGGCACGGTGGTCCAGCTCCATACAGATTCACCTTCTTCTTGCAGCAGCCTGGGTGAACAACTCTTGCATCCTGACTAATCATCATTGATGGTGGACATTGAAGACAAAGGCAATGATGGCCACGCCTTTCGATTTCAAAATATTCTTGATCACGACATCTGGCTTGTGAATCTGGGTGATTCGTTTCCGGAGCTTGCTGTCGAGTTCAGACACATAATGGAGCCGTGAAGGTAACTTGGCTCTCCTGAGTCAGTTGTGGCGCAATGGGACACCAACATTTAAATTAATTGTATCAGCACGACAGCTTGTTGACTTTCAAGTCAATGCCACAAAGTGGCCTGCAAGCTTCTGTGAGTGGCTCCAAGCCAGCACAATCACTTGCCAAGACCAGAGGCTTTGGCATGGCCATTGCTACCACTCTGATTCAAACACAACCCTAGGTCCACAAGCAGCTTTGAAACATGACATGTCACAGGCAGGCTTGAAATTTCAATCAGGCTGAGTACAACTCACATTCAACTGCTTAGCTGAGTCAATTCTGATTTTCATGCTCCTGTGACACAAAGCTCAGCAAAACCTGCCGGCAACGGGCATTTTTTTCCATCCATCACTAAATGTAGTGCACATCTTGGCCCCAGTGAGTGCCGTAGAATTCATCCATGTCATTCAGTATGGCAGCTTGAATATAATTGTCCAGATTGGAATACCTTAGAACCAGCAGTCACTGACAATTAAGATTATGACGATGACGGGGAGGACAAATCGTGATAGTCATATTATTTAATTTCATTTTGAGACAAGTTGCATTCCCGGGTTGGTCTTAGACCTCCACATACCTCATGGGCTCAAGCAATCAGGCTTGCAAAAAAAATGACAAGTAGGTGAGGCTGCTGTTGCTGACAAGTTGCCAGGAATCATCTTGATCATTCTGAACCAGGGCAATGCCTTGAGCATTGCCAGCGTAGTCTTGGACAGATTGCATGCCCTGGCAAATTCAAACCTCGCAATGATTAGCGGTCAGCAGGGTGTCTGAATGGTACATGGAAGACATTGATAAACCACTGCCACAGAATATGTATTTTTTGACTTAGGTGGCTGGCACTGCTTCAATCAATAGATCTTGGCGAAAAGTGTCAGCATTGCCATCATCATCAAGAGGGCGGGAGGAAGAAGAAGGTGCTGCAGGTTCGCGGGAGGAAGGGGTAGGTTCTTCTGCAGTGAGGTCACAAGCAACAGCTGCCTTTCTTTTGAGCGGCATTTTTTTCGCTTCTGCCTGCGAGAAGGCTTCGTCGATATAATTAAGACGACAATGAATGACAAGCAAAAAGAAATGGTCGCACATTCTTAAACTTAATTGCCGTCACAGAGCTGTCGGCTGGAGGAGATGTTCCAACCTCAGTTCTGACAGGCTGATTTCTTTCTTTAACCCGAGCCAATTCAATGACACCAATGACTGTTTGATAGGACAGCAACTAGCATGTTATCGCCCAACAATGTCGTCGTACAGTTATAAAAATAAAGCATGCGATTAGAGGCTTCCAAGGAACGGCCAAGGGTGGGATCCGGTCACATCCCAAAACAACTCCAAGTTAGATGAGCAAATATAATTCCATTGAGCAAAGCCCTTCACTTGATTCATGTTGGCCACCACGGTCTCAATCATCTTCTGGGCGTCCGAGTCGTCATTGCTGCCAAGAAATCTCCTTAGTGCAATCATTTTTACGTCAAGTCCATGACAGTTATCGTTACTGAGATGTGTCAAGTAAATGACAGTAAACATAATTATGATAGTCAATGACAGTTACGTCAATGACAATAAACACAAATGACAGAAACGTCAATTCACCAAGTAAATTCATGCAGCCAAGAACTGCATGACAGAAATGCAAGCCAGAGCTTCTCGACAAATGTGAAGTCCTTCCCCCAGTCTTTTGACAGCGATGGCATGATTGGAAGGACCTTGACTCCGATGGCCTTAGACTATGTTAATGTCAACTCAAGTTCACCCCAATGCACAGCATACTGCAACTCAGAAGCCAAGGTGCCGTCAGAATTGCAAACGTGAGAGAGACAAAGGCTCCTGTCCTGACAGTGACAGGCGGCAGGCATGACAGTGAAGTCCCATGACTGTGAAAACCTGAACGTCATGACATGATATTGTCCAAACCCGGCCTGTGCCAGCCCCGGTTGCAATTGATCAGGCACAACGAGGTGTTGTCAACCAGGATGCGCTCCAAAACCAGTCTGGCAAGGCTTTGCTGGTATACCTAAGCAGCGACCAACAACATGTCACAGGTAGCCAATAACAACCAGCATCAGCAAACAACAACATCAACATCAACATCAACATCAACAACAACAACAACAACAAACAGCAACAAGCCTGATCAGTGCCGTCCCAAGGGCTCCTTTGGCGGTAGTGGCCCAGATACCGCAGTCCTTGCACCTACCGTGCGGGTCTGTCCTCAGCAGGCATTCCACACATTGCAATGATCACATAGACAGGAAAGTTATCCGGTTGTCACTGAAGCCACCCGTCCCCATTCAATGTCCAAATCCAAGTCACCCGTCCCCATTCAATGTCCAAGTGACAAGCTCAGCGCCAAGTTGTGCATGGCCGGATGGTCACAGATTCCAGTCAGCAAGATATCCTGCGGCTTCAGCACATCAAATCCTTTGGGCCCCATCCTCAAAGGAACCTGTAGTAGCAGGCAACCATTCAGACCAAACAAATGTTTGATTCAAACAACATATTAGACTGACACAAATCCATCGAAATACACACCAAGGTGCTTTCAAATTAGTGCGCTGCCTTGGGTCAGCTGCCCAACCCAAAAGCACAACTCGCTTGGGCCAGGTCTTGTCCATCAACTTTCCAACAACACGACTTTTTCTCGCCTCAACATCACACGCGCATCTGAGGACACTTCTTGATTAATCAATTAAAAGACTTGTTTTTTCACTGATTGTTTCAGCCAGGGCACACCTTTGGCCAAGGAAGTGCAATCCAATTGCGCCATGTCAACTTTTACTTTTGGGATCTTAACAATTAAAGATCCAATTAATGTATGTCAGTGACTTGACAATGTCCGCTCTAGTTTTAGTGTCTGTGACAGGTCAGTGACATGCACGCATTTTTTAATTGTTGATGACGATTCGAATTATTTTGTTTGGATAATAATGAATCTGAATGAAATCATGATACTATCGCATCATCCAGTTGCCCACTTGAAATTGAGTTTCTCTGATAGAATGAGCCACTTAAACGCCATGGCAAGAAGCAGAAGGCATGAAATCAAGCATCAGTCAAAGGCAAACATTCAAACATGACGGTGCCACATTGACGGTGCCACTTTTTAATTAAACATGCCGGTGCCACATAGTCTCACCCAGCGAGTTTGACCTCTCAATCATTGACATGACAAAACAAATATCTTGACTAAGTAGTAAATTCAGACCCCACTGACTCAAACAAACCTCACTGACAAACAAACATACTCCCTGACTCAATTGACTACCTGGGGCAACTACTCAGCTCCGCGTAGACTTCCACCAAGGGAGCCACAAAAGAGTCTGGACACAGCAGTCAAATTGCAAATCGATTGGGCAAAGGTAGTTGCCACCGGTTTGCAGTAATCATAGATTTCCATCTCGGCCCTCAGTTTGGGCAAAGTCAAGTTGCTGATGATTACAGTAGCTTGCATTACTAAATATGATTGACAATTGACATAACATGACGACATTTGACTAGTTGGTGCAACCCTTGCCTTGCCTCATCCTTCCGTTCTGATTTTGCTTGTGCGGCTGGTCCCAGGGCTAGCAGCAGGACGTTTCAAGGGGGCCCGGTCCTGCCAAAGTAAAAGTTTGTCAAGTCATGCCTGAAATCTATATTAATAATAATTGTCCTGCACTCAGTTTTGTACCCTGCATTTTAGTCGATCCTGCTTACAGTCATTCATCATTTAAACCATATTCACAAAAGTTCCTGGTAGTGGCCCTGCTGACATACAACATCATGTGTCATGTGACCTCATGAAGTGTTTTGAATGTTTGTGATGTGGTCATTCTGATTCAACTTCTTTCCTGATCCTTCTTTCCATTCTTCTTTTTGTCCATCTCCTTCGGCTTCTGCCCCTGCCAATATCAATGTGGGACTTCCAAAGGGGCTTGAATGATTTGCATCCAACAATTGACTCAATCAAGTGTTTTTGAATGTTTGTGATGTGGTCATTCTGATTCAACTTCTTTCCTGATCCTTCTTTCCATTATTCTTTTTGTCCATCTCCTTCGGCTTCTGCCCCTGCCAATATCCATGTGGGACTTCCAAAGGGGTTTGAATGATTTGCATCCAACAATTACTCAATCAACTTCATTGACTTCAATGGCCTTTTGGTTCTTTTCCTCATCACTACTCATCGGGCTCATCGGGGGCTTCTCCTGCAGATTGGCCTCCTGCCAAGTTGGTGAACATCACTGTGACTTCATGGATCATGAGGTCCTGCCAAACTGGTGAACAGAGTGTGAACTGTGAACTTTAATTTTACTAGCCGGCCTCCGAATCTGTGCAACACACATTGACATTGGTGATCACCCATTTCTCGACTACGTCATCTTCATTGACCTGAAGGCCTGGCAGAACCCCACAATTTTGCTGCATTACATTCACGTCACTTACTAGACTAGACTGTCAAGTTGAAGCAATGCTGAATGGACATGCAATGACAACTATTCAGCCAAGGCACTCACCAGGGTCCAAAGACGTTGTTTGTCTGCAGACAGGCTTTTCTTCCACCATCGTTTTGTGTGGGTAACCTCCATAGTTACTACCCCAAGCAAAGTTTGAGCCAAAAACCTGAAAAGTTGCACCACTAAATTCCTGAGTGACTGAGTGACTACTCATTCATCTGAAGACACAGGTCAATGACGTGTTCACTACAAATAACTCTGCCAGTCAATGACGTGTTCTCAACAACTGACTGAGTCTGAGTAAATGACACTTTCACAACAAAGTACTGAACACAACCCTGCCACCCGTGCCTATCAAAACCCTAAACAGTTTTGGTAACTTTAAACTAATTCCAATGAGTTTGAGTTTTCATGCTCTTTATTGGCCATCCATTTGTCATTCCGATTTCACACCGTAGACTACACGTCAATGACAAACCCTTGCAAATAAGCATAAGAGACACCTCAACCAACTGTCAATGACCATCAACAACATTCAAAAAACCTTTCAACAACGTCTCATTCAAAAAACAAAAGGGACGGCCCACTTCAGGTGTGATTTGTTCGGCCGCCCTAACCCCCCCCCCACGACCCTGACTTCAGAGGCCTGAAAGCAACAAGCTTGAAGATTGAGATGGGACCAGTTTCAAGAACGTTTGTCCAGGTCCAGCATAAAACAAAATATTATCATGAAAAATGTTGAAAGCCCGGGTCATAGATGAAAACCAACAGTAATGGACGTTATTATTCGTTGTCTGTCAATGTTTTCAACCGCCAGGAGATTGAATCCTTGTTCCTGTTTCCTAGCCGACAGCTGTGTTTGTCAACTTCAGTCCCTTAATACCTTAATACACCAGGAAATTACGTTTGACTTCAAAGGGGCTCCTCTCCTAGGAACCTCTTCCCTTGCGAAGGGCAGCCCCACCAGAGCTAAAGAGCCAGTAAGACCACCCAACGTGATGGGCGTGATCGGCCCCAGCAACCGCAATAGCCCATGATGGCGTTGGCCCAAAAGCCTTGTCGTTCCAATGTCCACCCACTTAGGACTTATAGTGGTGAGGATTGAGTAGGCAGGGCGCAACAAAGATCTATATACGGCCTCCCCTCTATAGGAACCTTCCACCCAAGGGCACTCTATGGCATTGCCACGGGTACCCAAAGCAGAAGCAATACCACAGAGTGTCCTTGGGTGGTGCCCCAGCAGGCGCATTAGCCCATTTGCCCTGCTGTCATACACCCCTGCATTTATTGCTACAGGAGGTGCGTTGGCCCCAAGGCATTGGTTCCATGCCCCACACCTGGCCAATGGTGTGATCCTTCGAGGGATTTGGGTAGGGCAGCACAGCTCAATAAGTTTTGAAACCAAGTATGTGTCACAATGACGATGATGCTCATGGTGAATCCATCATCGTCATTGCGATCAACATCAAAATTTTTTAATTAGAAATTAAATTAAATAATTATGGCCAGCCCCAGGTCAATGACTTGTATCAGAAGGCGATATTCATTGAAGATTATTATTTAATTAATAATTTCAATAACAAAAACGCATGATAGGCAAGCTATTCATTTCAAAATTATGGTCAGCCCCAGGCTCAGGTCAATGACTTGTATGAAAAAACTTAAGTAAGAAGACCAGCATGAACTAAAATTGATTGAACACTGTCCGGCTTTATCAATCAAATTGGGAAGCTGGACTGACAATTCAATTCTTCAACGGCGATTTAGTAAATAATTGTCAGCCCCAGGGCCCAGTCAGTATTAATTTAATATCTAAATTTGATTCAGTATTAAGAATAATTATTTAAATTTAATATTAATATAATTAATAATTAAATATTTGAAATTAAAATTAATTAATTTAATTAAGAAAAAATTAGGAGATTAAAATCAAAAACAAAAAAGTCTAAAAAGTCTAGGCTTAAAAGCCACCCAGAAAAGTAAAGCAATTCATCACCGGGGAAGAAAGAGAACACCCGAGAGGGTTTTGCGAAGTATACGCGAATTGCGTCCTCGCAGCCGTTAAAGAGGGCAGAGTAAGGTCCTTTCTGGAAATCTACTCAGGTCCAAACGCCCCCCTGTCCAATGCGGTGTCATTGAGTGCAGGAGGTCAGGGCGTAGAAAGATTTACCCACAAAAGCGAGGACGCGGGTAGGGAGAAGCAGACTGGAGAGGACCTCAAGTCGCCCCCACCCAAGTCAGCAAATCTCCTTGCTAGTTGCAAGAGCTGGGACGTGCCTTCAGTGGAAAATACCACAAATAGGGTCATAGCTGTCGAGTCTTTCCGGCAGCCTTCATTTGGAAAAAGGACCCAGTTGATTAAGGATGGGTTGAACAACCCCTATGATCATCTGAAGGTAGCCCTTAAACTGAGTCATCCCTTTGACAAGCAAGAAGGTCTGAAGGAGATGCACTTGAAAGGCCTGGAGTGGACCAAGTCTCAGAAGAATGCCAACCAGGCGAGGTTGGATATCCTAGAGTCTGTTAAAGCCCTTAAGCAAGACTCCGGAGTCCGGAGACGAGACGCCGAGCTGAAGTCTCTTAGCGGACCGGCTTTCAAAAAGTTGGGTGAGAAGTTGGACCTGGGCCTCATGGAGGCTCTTCAAGATCTTACCAGCTTGGAGGACAAGGCCGTTCCTCTCCTTTGCGCCACAGGCATGACTATTACAGGGAGAGCTTTGGAGTCTCCATTCTTCCTCCCACAAGTCGAAGCCCAGAAGGTCACAAGGGAAGAATTTTTGAAGACATCAAAGAAGAGAAGGACGGAAGCAATCAAGCGTACTCTCTTTATGTCTCGTCAAGGCGGAGATGAGATGGCGATGGCCATATGGAGAAAGGCCCAAAGGGAGATAGCTGAAGGCAGCATGGGGCCTTCCTTGACCCTGGAGGAGGCTGAGACCAAATTCGGAAACTTCTTCAATGTCATCCCCTGCTTTGGGCTCCAACAGGGCCTAGACAGCACGGGAAAGAAGAAATATAGGCGGATAGACGATCATACTGCCGGCTGGGTTAATCTGGCTGCGAAGAGGATGCAAAGGATAGAGATGGCGAATGTTGATTATATTGCTACTATGGTCAAAGCCAGCTCAAAATCCTTTCCATCTGCCGCATTGAAGATCTGTACAGCAGATATGCAGTCAGCGTATCG
>OMLO01001622.1_pt1 | contig 17504 bp, 9 predicted proteins | sample 1674811 | NCBI WGS metagenome assembly OMLO01 (sample SAMN06265003, study PRJEB25207) | coral metagenome | isolation source: Coral host | place: Mexico:La Bocana,Puerto Morelos, Mexico | collected 2008-11-13 | reverse complement strand
TTTCCGATAGCGTGGGAAAACGGAAAACAAAACTGGAAGTTCGAATTCCGTCTTTCCATGTCGTAGGAAAACGGTTGGCACTAAGGTACACGCATTACGTCATTTCCGTGTTTTCATCTTTTTCATGTTTTCGTAGGACATTGAAAAACTGAATTTGAACTTCGATTTTCGTTTTTCGTTTCCATGTTGTTTTATCTGAACCGGAGGAATTTCAACACTTCCTGTCCACTTTGTACCAGAAAGCCGAGAAAGGCTAGGTGAAGCTTGAAAATGGGTGGAAAAGAGATTCGGCCCTAGCCAATTTAACAAAATGGCGAATTCTAGCGACCACCGGCAAGATGTGTTCTATCTTTCTCCATGGCGAACGAAGTAATCGTGCTGAACAAAAGATGAAACGTGCACAGATAAATGGACGTCATAGCTTACTGTGTGTAGCTGACTGAACATACGGAATTTTGATTGCAAAAATTAGCATAAAAACAAACTCTGCAGCTACGTTTGTATAAACAAAATAATTCTACAAATTTTCCACCCGGCTACAAGCAGTATTGTACTGCCATTAATAAAAGCTTTCTGTATATTATTAATTGGACGTTATCATATTACGGTATCGATATCAGCAAGGAAAGGAAAGTATTATTGTCCGTGAAACATGACAAATCACCCAATGAAAGTGCTATCTGGGTCCACTATATATAAAGTCCAAAAATTTCAATACGGCCTTTTAATGATCGATTTGGAAAATAGTCTTACCCCCGATATGTCACCTTGTACTTAAGAGTTTTTATTTTCCTCAACAAGAAAACAGCGGATAACTATTTCATCTAGTACATTTTCTAACGCAGCCATCTGGTTTTTTTTCCCGCCAAAACATCATCCGTGGTTTCCAGGCTTTTTGTTAGCGAAAGAAGAGCCTTCATTCTTCGGTTCAGGTAAAATCAGAAAGCGACAAAAATGTTGAAACGAAAATCGAATACCAAATTTAGTTTTATAAAAACTTACGAAAACGAAAGACAAAAAAGCCGGAAATAACTATTAGACTTCTGTTGCCCAAAGTCGTGGGAAACAAACAAAGAAGTAGAAATTATATTTTCAATGCTGTACGAAAATGGAAATTAAAACGCAAATCAAATTTCGAATTCGCTTTTCCTATTGCGTGGGTAAACGAAAAACGAAACTGGAAATTCGAATTCCGTTTTCCCATGTCGTAAGAAAACCGTTGGAACTAAGGTTCACGTATTCGACTACTACTTAAAAAATAGCTTATAATTCCGTAAATCTGCAGTCGGCATTACTCGCTCGCCGAAGTAAAAGTGACTGTTTACCATTAAACTGGCAATCATCCATAGAAAAATTTCAACCATTGCTTCAATTTGTGCAATGAGCTGTTGTTTAGTCATCTGTCCAAATGTCTTCCATATTACGATGATTTCAATGAAATTCTTATTAGCGCTGTCTTATTGTTAGATGTCGGATGGTAGGGGGGCTTGAATTGTTTATTAGCGAGCAAATTAGACTATGAACATGAGTATTACCTAGCACAATACACGAAGGTTGATTTCCTGACCAGGAACCATTCTTCAAGCAGTAACGTTCAGGGGATCCTGTCAGCCAGTAACCAGGCTCACAACTGTATAACACCTTTCTTCCTTCCCAAAACTGCTGGCCGTGAATAAAACCGAGTTTCAGGCTTTCGGGGGGTGGGCAGGTTTTGTGACCTAATCAAGAAGAATGAATATGCGAAGTGCAAAGCAAGAACAAAAACTGCTTCTGTTTTAAAAACTAAGCGGCACTTTCAGGTAAGCAATAGCGAAAATAAATGGATCACTCAAACTACCCTTGATACTGTAATACTGTTTCGTTACTTACATGAAGGCTGTATATCACTCCAGTTACCGGAAGGCAGACACATTCTGGTAGATGTTCCAATTAAGCGGTATCCCGGATGACAAACGAACGACACAGATTCCCCAGTCCAGTATCGTGAGCCGCGTTTTTGTCCGTTTGATGGCGAACCAGGATCAAGACAATTTACTAAGGCTGCGAAGACGAAATTGAATCGTTAAAGGGACTTATCATTAGTACAGATAATACTGTGAAATCTTATGATGGCTGACAATTTTTATGGATTATAACAGCCCAACTTCCAACTATTAAAAAATATGTTTCTCCTTTCATTATTTACTGTTTGCTTGGGTCATTTACCATTCCATGTGAAACTTGAACAATTTAAACGTCACTGAAATAGCCAAAATGAACGACAGAGTACCTAAGGAGAGACTGGGAACTTGTATTTTTAATAACCTTTATTCACAAGCTGTACCTGTATGACCCCACCCCAAAAATGTCTGCAATTAGAAATTGGCTCTGATAAACATTCATGCAAAGAAAAAGAAAATCTGATGGACAGAATTTTCGTTTCGCAAGCTAAAAAAATTTTGTCTTGCACAGTTTTATTATTATCATTATTATTATTATTTATTTATTTATTTTTCACATATATTTGGGCTCTATACGCGATCTTCCGCTGCAAATCAACTATGAAAATTTCATAACCGGTAGGTTCTCGAGCAGTCCTCGATCAAAGAGAGTATTTTTTAACCTTAGACAAAAATTAATGCATTTTAATTCATACCTTTTATTTAAGAGACTTATCATCGGAACTAAGTGCTATTTTTCAGCCAGACACTCAACTTTACCTTTCATTATGTTTAAGTCACCATATTTAGGTTGTTTAATTGCATAGCAACAAACCTGACCCACTTTGTATCATCAATTTGAAGTATCTATAAAACTAAGCCGGTGACCCCATATTTTTCTTTTCTAAAAACCTTTTTATTATCCATAAAAGACGAAACAGAGAAAATTATACATAAAAAAAGTTCTGTGGAGTAGATCCTGCTTAAATTATAAAAAAAGTAATAAAAAATGGAAATTTCGAAGTTTGAGGAATTCCACTCCACATTTTTGTTAAACAAATTTTGCACATGCATTCCGCTTTTGTTGTTTAATGTTTACTTTTTTGCATTAAAAACGTAGGATAAAGGTAGGTTTCTCAATTTTTGCAAATTTATGTCTTTTAAAAACTGGCCTTGAATATTTCCTTGAAAAACGAGCCCCGACGAAAGTAAGAGATTTTCTACCAGTCTGGAATTTTACAGGATTTATCCAAAGGAAACACGGGGAAATTCTCTGTCAGTTTTGCCTTGTGTGCCCATTTTGACGTCATAAAATATTAAAAATCGCTTACGTTTTCCTTCGGGCGCGCGCAGATCACTCAGCGCGCGTGCCATCATAGAACTATAGGGAGCCACCTTGAGCGTGTGCTGATGTAACACAACATATCGTGGGTGCGAGAAAGTAAGGGTAAAATTAGAAATCTTTTACTGGTTCTCGTCTTCCTTTTTTGGTCTTATTTTATTGGTCCTAGACTTCGACATATGTTCAAAAGCAGTTTAAAACTGTCCCTACGGACACAAAGTGGTTTAAGTGCTAAAGTCGTTTCTGTTTCATCTTAGGCTTACTTGCGTCAGTTTTGCACGCGCGACTAATAGTGTGACTGGCAAGCAATGGTAGAGTGCGCTACTGCGTCTCAGAAAAACTGTAGCTAAGCCACCTTAACAAAACCTGTAAATGGGTGCTAGATAATCGGTTACTGGCTGCTAAAGTATCCATAGAGCGTTTTCACATTTCTACTAATATCTATCCCGAGTGTTTCTCCTTGTCACTAACTTTCAGATCGAGAGTATGTGAAATCCTCGGCTAGTCTCTCCCACCTGCCTGTCGTTAAAACACGTGCGCAAGATTAAAAATCAGTTATTTAACAGAGACTGTATTGAGTTATATCCCCAGCACATTTATGGTGTACCTGCCATTGATTTACACTGCTGATTCTACATGTATGCTGGCCTTAATTTCCTTAAATAATCTCGGTGTAGGAGAAAGATAACATCGCACAATGACTATGCCTTACAGATCTTGGACTCATTTTCCAGCAAAAGACACGGAAAAAAAATAAACCGTTGACATACTTAGGGATGTGTTAGCTTCCGCTGTCCCATTCTTGTCATTCTCGAATAAACAAGTGTAGATCCCAGCGTCACTCGGCTTGAAGCGAAGAATCACCAATTCACTTTTGATCAAGTCATTGTCCTCCTGCGCCGCCGAAGAAATTAGGCTTCCATCCTTGAACCATTTGACTTTAGGTAGTGGCAGACCACTGGCCGAACAATTTAACTTGACTGAATCTCCGACATTCTGCACCTGAATCTCACGGAGTGGACTTGACACAATGTAGGGTTCCACTGAAGGAAACAAAACACGGCACCATTATATAACCCCTCTTTTCTTGCACATACAAACAAACAAACAAACAGACAAATAACAATAATAATAATAATAATAATAATAATAAAATGATAATAGCAGTAATACTAATTGAAATAGTTATAGTAATAATAATAATAATAATAATAATAATAATAATAATAATAATAATAAAGTATCAAGATCTAGCAAGAGAAGTTCGAAAAATGTGAGGTGTGAAGACAAAAGTCATCCCAGTGGTAGTGGGAGCATTGGGATCAATACCACTGAGATTGAATGGTAATCTGAGAGCCATTGAGGTGGGCATTACTGTTGGTCTGATCCAGAGATGTGCATTGTTGGGGTCAGCAAGAATTATCAGAAAGGTGCTAGAGATGTAGAAAGAAGAGAAAAAGCAAACAAGGGGTGTTTCTTGGCTTCCCTAGGCAACTTGTTGTTGTCCGGAGCCAATGACGAAACCAGCTTTAATATCATCAATAGCTGTGCGAATCTTTATTAATAATAATAATAATAATAATAATAATAATAATAATAATAATATCAAATCAAATCATTTTTAACTGTACTAAGCTTACCCACATCTCTGACAATGATCCATATCACTCCCATGACACTTCCTAGTTCATTAGCTCCCTGGCAAAGGTAAGCACCATCGTCATCTTTTGTTGTATCTTTAATGGTAAGTTTGTTACCATCAATGACATGTCTATTGACCGGTAGTTGCTTGAGTGGTCTTGACCATGTGATTACAGGAAAAGGGTAGCCAAAGATGTCACATTTGAGAACTGTGTCCCACGATTTGAAAGCGGTTATCGATTTCTTTGGTTTGGCGAGGAATTTTGTTGGTACTAGAAATATAACAAAATAAAAGCAAAATGATAAGCAAAAATAGCACTGCGCTTACGAATATTTGGTTGTTTTATTACAGATTGTCTTGGTCTCCTATGTTAAAAATGATGTGATATGTATTTATTATCCCACTATGTTACCCCATTTTATCATATAAGGTCAGAAGAACGCCCAGAGCCGTTCTACACTGTGAAGCGTAAGTCACATCCTGCTTTGACAATTTGCTCACGCCTTATGTGACCGGTATCACTTCCGGATGATGTGAGGTATATTTCCAAAACCAGAAACCGAATTGTTGTAAAACATGACATAACAGTGGAATAACGAATAACTTATCTGATGGTTAAAAGACGCTGACCTTTTCCATTACTTGTAAAATATATGCGCATATAATGGACTTAATTACTGGTTCCTAAGGTATAAAAAGTTAGTTTTTTTTCGTTCTCGATCGAGAGCTTCGATGTTAAGATCGAAAAGAAAACAGAATTCAGTAATTTTAAAGTGTTTTAGTTATTTAACTGGGGTCTGGTATAGAGAAATAAGGCGATACATTTTAGTAGGAGAACTTGATGCCCGACAGCTGTTGCCAGCTTCCCAAAATTTGGAAAAAGCCCTACAGATTGCCACATAACCATAGGGCCGGGCGCTAGATTCCTGCGTAACAGTGTTGTTAAACCATAAAATAAGGTGTATTCGAATTCTCTATAATATCACTGCAGAAAAACAGACAAAAATGGAAAGGAAAGGCTGCGATTGGTGTAAGTAATTAAGTTAATGAAGGGACCAAGGACGGACAACTTCTGAATGACATTTTCATTGGAAGAAAAACTTTTTTATGCCCTGAGCGGGATTTCAACCCACGTCCCCCTGATTACCGGTCGGGTGAGACTACCACTTCACTATTAGAGCAACCCTGCTGGTTACACGGCCAATCTAGAAAGTGAATGAGAATTTACGTGGTTCTCCCGGGCCAATGTTTCTCTCCAACTAGATGACACTGGATCGACAGGAACGACGATTCACAGGCGGACGAGAGAGAAGGGAACAATTTAATTACAAATCAAGTAGTCTCTCGAGCCAACAGCGAATCTTGCCCATAGGAGGATCACAAATGGATTCACAGTCCAACTTCAAATGTAGATAATTAATTAGGCTAATGGAGGGACCGTCCTCGGTAGAATTGATAAGTAATTTACCTTCGACGGTCACATTGACCGATAACTGAACTCTGCCCAGCAAGTTTTCTGCTGTGCAGGTGTAGATACCGCGGTCTTCAAACTGGATTTTCTTTATTTCCAGTTTTCTTTTCTTAAACTGTCTTTTTTCCTCTGCTATCACTTGACCATCTTTGTACCACGTGATTATGGGTGGTGGGAACCCAGCTGCTTTACAATATAATGTCACGTTATGTTTCTCTTTAACAGTGACGGAAGTAGAAGGCTTTGTGATGAAATGTGGTGACTCTGGAAAACAAATAGTATTTTTTGTCGTTTATATCACTTGTCAGTATAATGATCAACAGAGTCTTGGGAAATACAATTTAGTTTACTTTCTGCTTAAATAGAAAAATCGAGTAGTATGTCAGATGTAAAAAAAAAATTAAAAAAAAAATAAATAAAAAACTCAAACAAAGGAATGAGCAACTATGTACGTTAGATCTATTCTTTTTTAGACTGACATTTGGCCAATAATAATATCATTCATCGTACTAACAGAAAAGCTATAAGGGTTAAGGTTACGGTTGTTAAAGTTATTTGGGCACGGCGTTTTACGACGAAACATTTACCTACCTACTGGGCTTCACAATCAACCAGTTAATACGTTTGCCGGTGATATAACAAAACGTCGGCACACACTAAGGAACATGTTGCAAGGACATAAAGCTGGTATATATTGCAGCATACGTTTTCCTTGTTTGACACTCCGTTTATACGGACGCAATTTTGTCTCCGTAACATGTTGCAGAAGAATCAGTTGGTTTGAATTCGTGGGCTATGAGGCGGGGACGACTTCGATTTTTAATATCGCTTCGTTTGTACTGCTCTTGAAAACTCTTACTCGCTACAACACAGAAATAAACCAATGTTCGTGTTTACGAAGGGTTACGAAGAACATGTTGCAAACTAATGTACCGCTTTCGAAGCCTGCAGCTGTATGTATGGCCAGCGACGACTTGTTACTGTGTTGTTTATCAGATTCAGCTGGTACGGAATGGGGTTACAATAAACGGAAAGTTACGGAAACTACTAGCCTGTCCAGAGGGTATTCATCACTAGGAGTCGATTGCAAGATCTGATTCTTCAGTTGTTTACTTCGCTGCCGCAAAAAGTCCCCATTGTAACGGTTGCCTGTACTGTTTTGACATAGAATCCAGTGAGGTCACAAATGTCCTTCAAAATATGACTGACAACGGCAGAGAGATCAAGAAAGTAGCAAGATTCAAGGGCACACTAGTTTTCACAGATGTTGGGGGTCATCGACCAAGAAAGTCGAAACTCTTGCCGGAGATGGAAGCGAAGAAGCGCAAGATGGGACTGAAAAAAGCTGCAGCCTCGTTCAAGTGCACGGCATTTGCAGTGTTTCAAATACACTTTTTTCACAACGGATGCTGCAGGGAAAATCAAGCTTATGACGGGTTTGTCAGGAACAGCAGACGTTTTAAAACACCTTGGCATTCTTTATGACACCTTTGGTATTACTTGCAAAACCTCTACCTCTCAGCCAGTTGCGCCAGAGCAGGTCATTCAGAATCTGAACACAGTAGATGAGTACATCAAAGCTACGTTGATGAATGTCAAAGAAACAAATAACCTCAAGGAGGACCCAACAACGAATGGTCCTCAAGCCGAACAGTGTCCCAGAAGACACAAACCTCTATGGAGCTTCTACTGAATGGTGTGAACAGCCTTATGAGCAAAGTCACATTTGGTTATCCAAACTACAAAGATACTTTCCACTGGAAAACAGTACTAACCACAATAGTAGAGAATTTACACGCGGTTTCGCATTTTAAACACGAGACATTTGATGCCCTTCAATATGCCACAGACTTCGGCACTATATCGAAGGAATCGTTGAAGCGAATAACGAAGTGGGGGGTGAAATACTCTACACTGAATTCATCTTCATACTATCCAGTGCCACAGACTGGAATGTCGTTCAAGGATGTAAGGTTTATGACTCCACTTCCTCCTGATGAGCTTTCTAAAGGGGAGGAACAGACTATGAAAGATTGGCTGGAGAACTACCGTCCTGTGCGTCAGAGAACCGTGAGGAGCGAGACTACTAAAGATAAGGCAGGAGCTCTTCCTCCTCCAGCTGACCAAGTTGAACAAACGCCCACTGCTTCCTCTGAGATGCGTTCTGTTGTTTCCGATGTATCCGTGTTGAGTTTCGTAAGCGATACCACAGTTCCACAGCTAACCCTCGCGTCAACTGCAGATTTCAACCAGTACGAGAGCGATTCGGATGACAGTGACAATGATGTCGATATTGAGTCAGAAGAACTGGTTATTGTTAAGCCAATAATAACAAGGTCTGGAAGCCGACAAGTCAAGGTCTGGACAAGGTTTGATGTTTAGACGTGCGCAGAATGGTAAGGCAGGCCATACAAACCTGTTCATTAAAGCTTTTGATACATATAGAATTGTTGCCATTTACAACAAACAAACAAACAAACACGTACAATTACTTAAATACACTTGTGACACAGGTTACATGTGCATGGATCTGTCCTTCCCAGTTTATTTTCCTTTAAGTAATTTAAAACTCTATCTTATTTTGGTATTCGTTATGTTTTTCTACTGCAGTAAAAGCATAAAAGTTATATAGTTCACTGAGAATGTACACACACAAAAATACTTTTTCATCTCAAAGTGGTCTAAAGACTTTTAGTATGTTTTACAACAATGGAATTTAATATTTAACTTTATAGAACAATAACAATTAAAAATAACTGTTAGCCGTAAAAAAGCCAAAATATTAACTGTTGTCGTCGATTGTGGATACAAGCAGTCCAGGTTTAATCAGATCAAGTCAGGTTTTTTATACAGTGGAAGCTTGGTTTAAATGTTAACACTAAAACGAATCACAATAAATTAAAAGGTTAGGAAACTAGCGAATTTACGGAAAAATTTGAAATTACAGTGTGAAAATATAAATATTAACGAGACATACTCACCAAGCTTGCTGCTCGACACGAAAACTTAAACACGTGTGAGTGGAAGCTTGGCGACTAAGTCACGTGACACAAAAAAACGCGGAAAATAATAATGTTCGGCTTTCGGCTTTTCTGTCGGCAACATTGACCGTTAACCGTAAAAGCCACTACCCCACTGAAACCCTCAGTACAGAGTTACATAAATATCTCCATAACAAAAATATGATGTTCTTTTTATTAGGCGTTGAAATATAATTATTTATTTCCTGCCATTATTAATTATTCTTTGTTAATTTTCAGATCAAAATAGTGCTACATAAATTCTTCGAACGATCACCTTATGATTCAAATAGGAACGTTGCTCTTGCAGTTCAATAAAATAATACTGAAAAAAAGGAGATGGAGAAAGAATTCACATTGCATTATTTCCTATCCATCTCTTTCATCCACTTTCCTAAAAGAACGTATGACACACCAATAGGAATCACTCTCTTCTAATGCCAAATGCAAATTATAACACTCATGAAAAACTATACAAGAAGTTAACTAGTCTAAGACAAGAAATTCCACCGTTAGGTTTTGCTTGTCAGTGCTTTTCTAGCGTCTAGTTTTTTTGGTGGGGGAAGTTGTGGCTACGAAGCTAGGGGACTCCTAGAGCGTAGAAATGAAGAAAACAGTTTACAACTTCAGCATCCGCGCAAGTTCGACTAGTCCAGGGCCGGGCCTTCTCTCTGTGTCACGCAACGCTACGCTCTCGCAGAGAGGGGTTCGAGCTGGGAAATCGCCTAGACAACTGAGCTGAAGCACAAGAATCGAATTTAATTATGCTTTCTCGTGATATAACGTTTATGAAAATTAATTTAAATGCTAGAGTTTTAACAGCTGAAAGGTCCTGAAAGCTATTCAATTCTTGGAAAATAAAGACTCTCTCATTTGCAAGGTGATGTCATGACAGCTGCATGTCAACCGTCAGGCTGACAACACGAGATACCAATTAATGATACATTTCCTGGAAAGATCACTTTCCTAGAAATTTTGGAGACGAATTCTTAGAAACTTGTGGACACGTTTGGTTTCCTAGAAAACCAAAATAAAGTAATTAAATCTACGTTGGGAAAGATCGTTGAAGTAATTCTTGCAAGGTTGCGGCTCGTGACAGAAAGGACGAATAGAAACTCGAATTTATCCTTTCTACCGCGTTTCGCTTTTTTCTGAAACAATACTGATGCTTCAATTCTCAGACACCATATTCTCTTAATTCCAATCTGTTTTTTTTACGAGAAGCACTGATTTCTTGATTCCTCTAGCGATCGAAAGGGGAGTGTACGAATCGTGGAAATAAAATATGAATAACAGTATAGTGTTTAGCTTTATAGCTATTCTACGTGTTACGGGGTGTGATGGCTTTCCAATGCCTAAAAAATCCACTGAAGATGATAAATTTTTATTAAACACCATGGTTTATGACTTAGGTAAAGGAATAAAAATATAACAAATTCATGTCACAAAATTTATACCACTTTAATTTTTCGAGAACGTTTGATCGTTTAGTCGTTTATGCGCTGTTTTCTTATTTAGTCAGAGCTCTTTGCTCGAGGACATAAAGGCTTACTGGGTATGTCTAAACAAACAAACTTGATTTTCATTTACTCATCATGAAATCGGAAAACACTTAAAATTATAACCAAAAACGATGACTTGCACACATTTAAGAAAAGCGTCAGTCGTTTAGCCTCATAAAAGAATGAAGATTTCGGATCGAATTATTTTGTTTTTGCACCTTGAATGTAACTTCTATTATAAAGCACGATAAAAGATCTGAGATGTTCAGGTGAACTTAGCAGCTCACAATCTCTGACAATCGCATGCGCAGCTGGTATCTTATTTGACAATAACATAAGTTTTTTTAGGCTCCAGAAATGAGTGTCATTGTTGATAGTATGCCCCGCAATCAAAACAGTGGCCATCTTATATCACCCAGTCAGGATTTATTATAAAAAAATATCGTTTTTGTTCGTCGCTGACCATGTCGTGCTTGTTGCTGCCAGTCAACTCCTAGCTTTGTTTTTCGACCTTTTCCGGGAAACATTTCACATTCTTAGAATCCATTGGGGTCATCCTAGCACGCATGAATTGAGGGGGAGGGGTGGGTGGGCCGGTCATTCTTAGGGGAGCCTGACTCCATATGTCATTCAAAAACGCTATCCGTCCTTTCGACCTGAACCGCCTTCGATAGCTTGGATATAATCATGTAATTCTCCTGACTTAGTTCTCCTCAAACACGAATCCAAAACGACTGTTGAGTTTTTAAATTAATCTGGCGCAGTGTGGACGCAAAATATTTCATTTCATTTCAGTGAAACCTCCGTTTCAAATCAGTTTTCGGCGTAGTGTAAAAGGGGCAAATGTTCTTTGCTGCATGTCTTTGTTCAGTTTTTTCGCCTTGACCGTGTACAAACCACAATAGTTGTTTACATTTGAATGAGTTTATGAGCGCAAAACAAAAGATTTTGCATGTTCGTTCCCCCAACATAAATCTTTAATCTGGCATGGTTCACAACCATTCTTCTTTATGAACTATGATGCAATCAAAAAATAATCGGATGGACGACAGCAGGGGATTCTCGGAAAAAATATGCTTCCTGGTGGTATGTTTTTAAAAATTTAACTCAACCTTTTCAGTCAAATTAAGATAGTTCTTAAATCCATTTCAGTCTTACCCAGATTTTTTTAAAATTTCTTATTACCCTTTGCCGTTTTATTATTTTAACTGAGGTGATTTTGTACAAAACAACAACAGGATTAAACTAATTTTACGAAGTATTTTATGTGAATCTTGTCAGCCTTTTATACGAGGTAGACTGGGTTTGATTCTCTGTCTTACCCCTATCAGGTGAGGAGTTTGTGACGATTTCTCAGAACTAAGGATTACCATAACCTAACCGTCACCTTTCTTTCTAGGAAAAGTGAATTTATCATTTCCTATTTAATTCTTCATGCTTGGTTTCGCTGGTAATTCGTGTTTTATTTAGCAAACAGCTACCGGCTATTCGAAACCTCTAGACGAAACGAAACCTCTGGAAAGACATGAAACACCCCCTTTGTTCAGGTAGTGTACGTGCTGCAGGGTTTGTTTCCGGTGTTTCGAAATCGCACGAAAAATGTGATGTAAAACACGTTTAGTTTACGTGTCTTTGTGTTAGATTTTCGTCTGGAAAACTAAAGGGAGAGCAGAAAATTGAAGACAAACAATTCAGGAAGTTTCACAATTTTTAAATAACACTGTGCTATTAAATACTGACAAGGAAAATTGATGTTGGGGAGATCAGATCTTCCTGATGCAATGCGCATAATACCGTTTTCTCCAATATGCAATTCACAATTCTTAACTAAGAGAGTTGTTTGGACAACATTTTCAGAGAATAACTTTAAACTAACGAATTTAATCCTGTTCTAAGTCATTCAAGCAGTCATTTACCTCTTAGATCCGTTGCAGTTTCTTTGAAACTGAGCGAATTGAAATCAAAACAATTAACGAGACGCAAAAAGGAAGCAAGTTTTCGTGTTCCTGTCCAGCTGGCCGTATCCGTAGGTGTAAATGACGTTCTTGCAATTTTTGGATCCCTATGACAATCTGTGAAAATTCTAGGAGCTATGAATTTTTCTTTCTAAAAGTAAGCTCCAAAATGAGCTACGTATGTTCAGTTTAAACGCTTAATTGTGTAGAATTAATATCAAGCGCTTTTGCTTTTCCTAGAAATGCTTATAATGGAACATGCTTGCAATGCAACTGTTAACTTCCGGTTGTTTTCCGTGGAAACAGCTTACCTTCAGGAAGCTGCATTTCCCGGAAAACGCCTTGTGTTGGCCTTTTATAAATTGATTACGAGATGGTATCTACGAAGAAAACTGGGAAAGGTTTGAGAAAGAAACATCTCGCAATAATTTTCGAGAGACTAGCTAAAAGACAGCTATGTATAAGAAGAAACACGAGGTACAAACTATGGGGTGCTAACCATTTAGTTGAGAATTGACTTCTACAGCGTACGAATCGATGTGTGCTGTTATTAACGCAACAGTTTCGAGTGTAGACAGAACAATCAAAAAGTTGGAGAAAAGTGGATTTTATTGGGGAGCAATCAGCGCCTTAAAAGCGAAAGCCTTACTACGAGACCAGCCTGTTGGAAAGTTTCTCGTCCGCGATAGTTCAGACTCGAGACACTTGTTCACAATAACGTTAGTTACCACGACCGGAATCACAAACGTTCGGATTGTTCTGTGCGAAGGACTTTACTCTGTGGACAAAAAAGACACTTATACGACAGAAAGGAACAGCGAGGAATTCCAGCAATATTCTTCTCCCAGATTTGACTGTGTGGTGAAAATGATCTTCTACTACATGCTCGTCACAAGAAAGGTGTTACAAGGAGATTCTTCGGAAACTTTGGAGAATACACGAACGGCAAAATTTCTCTTGTGGAGTCCTCTTTATAAGGAAGTTGCAAGTCTACAGCACTTGTGCCGTAAAACTTTGAACAATCAACTCCTGGCTAATGGAATCAAAGATTTACCGGCTGTTCCGAGCACAGTAAAGCTCTACTTATCACAATATCCATATCCAATTTAAAATTACACAACTTTCACTCCGTCATACGTGTTTCAAATTTTTAAATCTAACACCATAGTTCTTGACCCTTCGCGCAACGCAGAAAGAGTTATAATAGGAAGAAGGTTCTTAGCGGCCTATTCGAGTCGTTGAGCAGCCTGTGGAAATATTTATCTTGATGAGCTTTTATGAATAAATCGCTGGATGATAATTATAACCGGTGGTATAAATAAAACAAAATCGTTCATTTCTAAAAAGGTAACACTGATCACAAAGTCTGGGTATTGCGTTCTTGGAATAGTCAGGCTCAAATACAACAATATTTTCGAGCAGTGTATGTATTTCATTCCAATTATGTAAATATAATTTATGTACAAAGTTCTCCCGAAGGCATGTATAAAACCAAGGACTGACCGTTCCAATCGTTTCTCTTCGTCGACGGATTAATTCGACTTCCGCTTCTTCTTGTTAGATACTGTTTTAATTTCTCTTCCGCAGTAAATTTGTATTTCAAGTTTCGTTTTCGTCTCAGTTGAGTACTGACTCTATAGCTTCCTAGAAATCGCCACCTGCTACCGGTTTCGTTTCTGTTGAAACACACTAAGTAATTTAGTAGAAATATACATTGAAATGAAGCCGTACTTACAAGAGACCTGATGTCATAACTCACTGTAATTGTAAATAAAGAATAAGATATAAAAACATGCAGCCTGCCCTTTACAGAGAAAGGCATTTACTGCAGGAATTTGTTTGGGCAGAGTTGTAAAATGGTTTAAACTTACTACTGAATTTTTCATAAACAAAGGGCTGGGATAGCATGCCCAGACAACAAAGCAGGCTAAAACAAAGAAGAGGAAGTATGAAGCAATTGAAGCTGTACTGAAGAATCATTCAACATAGGCATATAGAATTACGATAAGCTTTCTACTCCTAACCAAATGCGTAGATGGGGATTTCAGCTGAGGTCGTGACAGAAACAAAATGGGGATCTTGTCCGCCTATTTAATTGGAATTCGTCGATATTAGAAAATCGGCAGGACATTAACCAATGCGACTTTGCGCAGAGAAGGCATATTGACTACAAACATTTAAAGAGCTTATGAAAATTAGTGATTGGTGAGATGTTTGACTCTTTGGATGTAATAATACTGCAAATCTTTTGAGTGACAAAAGCGCTAATATGCTCCAACATTTTTGTACAATTTTGAGTCTTTGACACGCCTCGCTCAAAATGTATACAATATATCGGACTCAAATTCCTTGGGACAATCTTTCAATATTCAGAAAAAATGTTTTTGTAGTTCCATCAGAAGCTGCCCCGCTCATGTGATGAGGCAAATATTGTAAACAAAGATTCTTCTGTACTCTCCGATTTCAAGTTAGTTAGTACGTAATCAGCCTCCATGTTGTTCCGTCTGACTTGTTGTCAAACTACTGACTAATACTCTTTCTTGAATCTTACTTCTAAAACAATGGACGTAGACAGAAGATAGTATGAAAGCAGTGGCAACGATCGTGCAAATTTTCATGCTAGCTTAAAAAGGAGCTTATTGAAGATGAACTTATTGTGTTGGACCTGTCATCTATTCATAGCAGTTTTCTCAACAGATCTAAGAGAACACACCCCCGTGCCCCATGCTAATATTTTTCAATCTATTTCAAACTTCGGGTCAAGCTGTGGAAGTTTTATTTTTTTTCTTGGCCCCATAATCGCGTAGCCAAAATTAAATTGTAAATCTAACGGGTTAAGAGAGAAAAAATCACTTTATTTTGAACTGCCACTCTATTTGCATTGTGGAATGTCTCGTTGAAAATAAAGTTCAAAGAGCTGAACGGAAAATTTATATTCTACGAGCTTCTTCGAAGTTAACTTCGAAAATACAAGTCGTGTCATTCCCCGGGCCAAGACTTTTTTCTAACCCGCTCAAAAGGCGTTTCTCGGTTACTTACAGAATCTCCAAAAGTGTATGAAGTGGTTTTAGATCTATCAATAAATTTCGAGCTTAGGTACTCAGGAGCAAGGCCATTAAGGGATTTAAAAACCATTAAGGCTTTCTGGATATCATGCTGAGTACTAAGATTTTTCCAATTATAAATATTTTGGAACAGCTGCGATGCATCTGCATCTGCGTCGTAGCTTGAGAAAGTTAGAGCTCGCGCTGCACGATTTTGCCGGGAGTATTTGAAGTTTGTCTGCTAGTCTTATCATACAGTTTCCCCAAACATCATTGCAATAGTCGAAATGCGGTTGAATCAAGGCTTTGTAGATGAGATGCAGTGTTGCTGGGGGAACAAATCAAGTCGCCTCATACGTTTTCTAGCTGAAATACCAGAGGCAATCTTTTTAGCCAACTTCTCCGCAATATGACTGACCCAGGAAAGATTTGCATGAATGAGTACACTAAGACATTTTGACGGTGATATCTGGTTTAGGGGAATGCCACTGATGTTCAGAACGGGTGAGGCAGTTAAGGTGTTAAGTTTTTGTCTCGAGCCGGTCTTTGTCTAGGACGAAAAGCTGCTTTTCCAGAACTATGAGGAATGGATAGCTGGTGAAGCCCTCTTCTACTGTAGCGGGAAACATCATGCTTCACCCCGGAGAGAGATAGTTAAATAGATCCTTGCGGCGTGGGATGGCTTGGACAAAACAATGATTACCAATTTATTTAAGAGCTGTGCGCTAACCGTTGCAGTGGATGGATCAGAGGATGGGCACATTCACTGCTTCAAGGAAAACCTACGATGCAGGGCTAGAACGGCTCAAGGTTGTTCAACAAGCCATGAGGAATTCACGCCAAAAAGATACCTTGGACGGGATCACAGAATCCGACGTCGAGGATGCGGCACCAGATAGCTTGATAATCATCGACATCGAAAAGATAAACTCATGAGCACAAATGAAGAATTATTTTAAAAGTAACTGCACTTTCAACAATTTGTTACTGGTACAGTTTCTGTTATTGTTAGTTATTTTAATGTTTATTAAAGCTTTGTTTTAAAGGTTTGGTTGTTTCTCAAAAACCTAAATAAGCGCCCTGTCCCGTATAAGTGCACTGTCCCGAATAAGCGCCCTGTCCCGAATAAGCGCCCTATCCCGAATAAGCGCCCTCTTCCGAATAAGCGTCCTGTCCCAAATAAGCGCCCTCCCTTGAGGTACCAAACGTAAATAAGCGCCCGGGCGCTAAATCGGAATCATTACGGATATTTAAGTGATTTGCCGTTCCTTGGTTAAGGCTCACTCTTACGAATCTTGCCTTCAGTGTACTTTTCCACCGATTCCAAACAATATTCGACCGGATAAAGACTGAGCTATCTGTCGCGACTGGGACTAATCAACAAATGCAATCAAAATAATATGTAGATTTAGTCAAGCCTAAAACTGGAGCTCCTGGGCATTTTTTGACAGGTCTTAATTGACCATAACATGGATGTCCACTGAGTATCTAAGAAGGACGCTATAGCTATAAACCAAGGCTGCATGTCTCCGTGTGACGAAACCGCGCCACAAAGATGGGCTCTCTCTAACAAAAAAAAACTAAGCATAAACGAACCCGAGAAAACACG
>OMLO01001621.1_pt1 | contig 17513 bp, 13 predicted proteins | sample 1674811 | NCBI WGS metagenome assembly OMLO01 (sample SAMN06265003, study PRJEB25207) | coral metagenome | isolation source: Coral host | place: Mexico:La Bocana,Puerto Morelos, Mexico | collected 2008-11-13 | reverse complement strand
GGGCGAAATATAAAGAATTTTGATTTTTCATCATGTGCCACTACTCGCTCGGTCTTAGTGGACATTCGCTCTTAAGTGTTATTTAGCTTAATATTAAAAAATAAATGATCGTTCACCTTGAAGTATTTTACGACACTGACTAAAAACAAGAAGTTGTCGCTCTTTAACTATAAACAATAAGTAATGGATTAGATAACTCGCCAACTAAGTTGACGACACGTTTCTAGAAATGGCCCAAAATAAAACAACGTGAACTTCATCTTTAAAATGGGTGGGTTGCAGTGTAAAAATCGTAGCTATTCAATAAATTAAGTCAAGAAGCTGGGAAATGAAATAAGAAATATGATTGATATATAAACAACCTCGCCAAGATTTAGGTCTGTGCGGTTATTCATTCGCACGTTATTCGGAAAAGTGTTTCACCCAAACATATAGAGCTTTGTATGGAGACGCCATGTTGGTGCCCTTCGGAGGGACACCAACATGGCGGCCGTAAAGCAACAGAAACATCTGTCATTGAGTTTTGCTATCGAAACGAAAAGTTATTACTATAAAGCTCCGACACATTGAAAGAAATACTTGTTCTAGAGCAAGAACTGTTTAGTTGGCCAAAACGGCCTTGTCGGGATGTTATTTGGATGTCACGCCACGCGCAAACATGGAAATTCAAACGTGCTGTATTTCATAATGAAGAACCCTTTCAGAATTAAACATTGCGAAACGTCAAGTTATTAGAGGTCTCACATCTGATAAAACTAAAACTTTAGAAGAATGGATAGTATTTATTTTGGAAAATGATGACGTCACATGAATATACCACACGGGCCTTTAAGGGTCACAAATAAGAAAACTGAACTTAGATTTTAGCGTAAATTTACATAAAGCAATTTAATTTTCGGTGGCGAACTGATCGATAAAATGGCTAATTTAAAACTAAAACCAAAACTACCCCAAAACAGATAGAGAACGTTTCAAGGATGAGCACCTGTAATACAGTACATAGCGGTCCAAGTCAAGTCGAACTTTTCATAGGACTTAGGAATGTTTTGGGACGTTTCCTTTTCTCTGCCTCGTATCAAACCAACTTTGAAGTTGAAAGTCGTTCCATTCACTCGACTCGGCTATATTGAGTGGATACAGCCTGGAATATGAAAAGTAACATAAGTTTATAACTCTACCACTAGTAAAAGAAAGTCTAGCACGAATTACTCTATATACAATGCATTTGCGTTTTCTTTGACTTTGCCCTTTGGTGTCATATAATTTTAACCGTATATGTGGTGTACAAGACACCCACGCGTGTACCAATAGGGTGGTTACATTTTTTCTTCCGCAACGTTCTGGTCTGTCCGTGTAAGACCTATTTAGATAGATCACCTTTGCCGCGTGCGACTGCTTATAACAAGTCTTCGTGCAAATCAAACCTACAACTTCACGAGCAAGTTGTGGGGTTCAGTGATATACACAAAGCAATTCGTGTCGTAGACTTGTCGTATGCTCGTCGCACGTCGGACGTCGCAAAGTGTTACCGTCGAAATCGGTCCTTACGACGCCAACTGTATGATTAGAATACACATTATTAACAGACATTAATTTACCTCGGGTTGTGACCGTGTAGTCTGATTATTGATACCTGCCAGACATTCTGGACAGGTTAACGTCGAACCCTCTCCTTCAACACGCTCAGCAATGGAGTAAACATGATCTGAATAAGAGTAAGAACAAAAAAATGTAATATCTAAAACATTGTAAATATCCACGTTTTAAAGTTTTGCAAGATGTAGCTAAAACGTTTTGTTATATTTCACTTTCTACAGGATTGTTTACTACAAGAATAAAACTCCAAACATCACAACGTGAATACCACATTCGGTCTCGGATGTCTACCTTTGCTACACTTGTACCAGGGTCCCAGGGCGAGATTCTTTGCCTTGACAACCATCTCACGTGGCTCTGAAATGTTCACCTCTTCGTCTTTCTCGGTTAGGCCTTGGTTTTTATTGATTTTGTTGATATGTGCCACAAATTCTTCCTTTTGCTGTTGACCTGAACACAATTGCATGTATATCTTAAAAGGTACTGAAGTGAACAGAACTGAAACAATTTCAACTGAAAACAGTTATAGAAAATATCACTTCTATCAACTATCTATCAAATCCCACCCCCTCCCACCTATAAAAGATAAACGTTCCCATATTTGTAATACCAGTGAGAGGATGTCTGTCGAATTTGGTGCTCTCTTCCATTCTGCAAATATATTTTCTTTGAGCCACCTGACTGTTGTTGTAGCTCCCGGGCGGGAAACAGTTGTTGCACAGATATTTTTACGAGAAATTATCATGCTGCACTTTTCACTATTTCACGTTATCTTATATGCATATTGCTTACAAATTGCTTTTCCTGACTCCAAAGCACTCTTTATAGGGTTCATATTTCGGCTATCTTCAGGACCAAGACTGATTGCTGCGAAATCCAGTTCCGCTATTGAAGCAAGGAGCTTTGTTCTTGACAGCTCTTCACTGACTTCTTTGATTTCTTGTTCGCTGAAGCAAGGTCGCTTCTTCATTAGTCGCCCTATAAGAAAATGGATCTTATGATAAAGTTCTTTGTTCGATTCTTCATTGATTTTGTACTTCACGATTATTTCATCGAGAAACTTCAAAAAAGTAAGTTGGTTTTGACGCTTGATGACCTCTTCGGATGTTACGTGGCCTTTGGTGATTGATTGTACTATCTCCTCTGACTCTACTTTAAACGACCGTTTGATTTCTTTGACTTCCATTAGAATCGTTTGGATTTTAGCACTGTCTGCTACATCGGAGAGGACGATTCGGCGCTTAACAGCTTCAAAATCAGCAAGAATCGTCTTGACTATGGTTCCATATCTGCGGCTGTGGAGAATCGGAGTCCTGCATTTTGGACATCGCTTGAGTTTGATCTCAACATCTTTATTCTCCCCTTTTGCATCAGTTTGATCCATCCATTGATCAAGCTCCTCAACTTCAAACACATGCTGACAATCACGCAGTTCCACAAACATTGTTCCCGGCTTACTCTCGCTGAACTCATCTTTGTTGCAAACTCGACACTTCGCGGGGCAAACTTCACCACAAACACCAATGCACGAGTGACCGCACGATAACATTTCTAGACATGGCTCGTCGCACCTCGGTCGGTTACAGATCTCTCCACAAGGTACCGTGCATTTCTGGTGTGGACACTGCCAGGTGCATTCCTCTCTACATCGATGACAAGGATGTCCACAGTTCAGCGTGCATCTTTTGTGATCGCAGTAGTTACTGCAGGGTGCTGAACAAGGTGGGCAGGTACGGACACAGGCGTCTGTACAAGTATGGTCACAAAACAATGTGCGTCTACAGGTAGACTCGCACGGTAAATGGAAGCGCCCCTCTTGACAAAGATCGCAGTTACCTGTTGATTGCCAACATGTACAGTCAGTAGTAAGTTCAGCAAATGGCTCATGCTAGCGAGATCTCATGTGATCAGTAGTTCATTATCATGTCAAGAAAGAATAATCCAGCAATAACCAAAATGGAAAGAAAGTGAACTAAAGTTCGCCCAGGTTTTGTGAGACTACTTTAGCTACCTTAATTGTATGGCTAGAGCTTGTTAAAATATAACGCGTTTTGCGATTGGCTTATAGTAGGGACCAGGTTTGCTATGATGCCCACGGGCAGTAGAAACAGTTAGCTAGTAAGATAGACAATGATTAAGTAAAACGTTTAATATAAGCGTCACATAATAACCTTGTGAACTTCCACTACCTCAGGAACCTTGTTAGTAGAATATCGCCGCAGCCTTTCTTGTATGGACCTCGCTTTGCCCGTCTCTACTAACTGAACAAGCGCGGGCGATAGTCCTATGCAATTTATGCAAGAATTCATTTCTAAGTCATTTAGGGCCGGTAGCATGTCTCTTGTTACAACGGTGAAAGTATATAATGATGCCTGCGTAGTTAAAAGTCAGTTTTGGTTATACATTCCCCAGAAGAAGTCGCATTTACAAAATATTTCTTGGAAATGAGATCTAGTCTTACCTAAACATAGATGGCCACACTCTAGAGTCCCACAGGGCTCTTTGCAGACGATGATTTCTGCACAACACTTTACTTCATTGACATGGCCACAAGGAGTTGCTTGTCTTGGTACGACCTTCCTGCACTTAAATTGAATGGGGTCAACTGAACAGGGGATCTGCTGCTCGTGATTGCATTCTGGGATGATCTTTGGAACTTGTACCATGCAAGGACCACACTCTTCGCTGCATTTCATGGAGCATTTATGCCCAAAATCACAGGTTTTGTTGCAACTCTGCTGGCAAGCAAATCTCTCTTTATGCTCGAGATCTATCGGATGGCACTTCTGGTCACAAACATGACCACAATCTAGCTTCATTGCGCATGACTCTTTACACCCTCCCTCCGGGGCGTCTTTAAAGTCCTCAGCACACGATGCGTTAATCTCGTTTTGAGAGTGATTTTGGCAGGTAAGTTTCAAATGGTTCCCCATCTTTTCCTCTTGGCGCATATCTGCAAAGATGTTTCTCCACAGATCGCTGTCCCGGGCTAGAAGCGTGGCATTTCCAACGATGTAAAATCCTTTACGGGCTCGTGATAAAGCGACACAGACCCTGTTTAAGATCTTGAGGAAGCCAATCCTTTCACTGCGAACAAGCGAGAGCAGAATTATGTCATTTTCTTCCCCTTGAAAGTTGTCCACCACGGTAACGCGAACTCCCTCAAAATAGTTTTTGTATAACGACATTTCTTGTTTGAGTTTAAACAGTTGTCCGCTGTAGGCTGTCAGGATTGTAATTTGTTTCCGCTGGTAGCCTTGCTGAATGAAGTAGCGGCATAGGGCTGTCAGGAATTTCGCTTCGTGGACATTAGACCTGCTTTTCCCCTCGGCAACGAAGTCCTGTGAATGCGAAGGTAACTGATATAAGTAACACTCAAAAGCAGAAAATCAGAACAAATCAGTAACACAAATGATATCAATTTGTTTAAGAGTGGTCTTCAGTGTTCACGTAGTAGTAGTCTAATGACTACTTACCAGACAGGTTAGCCACTCAAAGCTCATTGAAAGTGGTAACTCCATTACAACACACCCAGTGTAAGAAAGAATAGCTATAGATAATGATAATCCCGCTAGCAAGAGCTGTGAAACACACTAATTAACTGTTGTTGACGTGAACGAAATTCACGTCTTTTGTTGAGACCATATGGATTGAGGGTGGTGAACTAATACGCAGTCCAATAGGGTTCTCTGGTCAATAAAAGCTAATCAAGATAAGAGGAATTCTTAAAATTAGTGATTTGTTGAATGACATTTAAGCTGACGACTATTGAAATGGACCGCTAATTGGTAGATTTATGGTTGCGGAATCTTGCTTTAAATTCAGTGATATTGCAAATTACACTTATTGCAGTGTAGTGGTGATATGCTTCTGGTTTATTTGGCTACTTGCAACATCTTATATCTTATATCTTATCTGAATGATAGGAAATTCAAGAGCGTTAGAATTAAGCTTTGGATTTCTCATTGAGCTGGATCGCCTATCTAACATTAAACTCATCCACGGACATTTTACGAGTGAATTCTATCTGTTAAGAGGCAAGGGTGTAAAGTATAGACGCACATGATGTCAAACATTGAATTTCGTGTTTAGTTCCGTAACCGTGACACAGTTACCTCTTTCTCATTGTGATCCACAAAGAACAAATTTCGTTCAACGCCTTTTATATCTTCAAAATTCAACACAGACTCGTGGTTTTGCAGTTTTGGTTCAGCATAGATGTGATCCAACATCTTGGCAATTTCCGGCCGCATTCGATGCTGTAAACATAGCCTTGAAAACTGCATTCCGTTCTTTACCATTCTCTCAAATAGCGAAACGTCCAGGTTGTAGTTTATCTGCAGATCATAAACGGTGGGACTGGGGCGGAGCTGTTGATGGTCACCAATCAGGATCACGTGCTGACATCCAGGAGATAAAGACGTTATGATATGCGCCTCCAGTACTTCAGCGGCTTCCTCCACGATTGTTATCACGGGCTGCATGTCTTGTAATAGTCTATGGTACCGTGCTGCACCTAAATGTCAAATGAAACAGATTAAGCAAATGTTTGATGACGCGTTTATTATTTTGTGTTTACAGTATGGATTCTTTACAAATTAACTCATTCATCTTTACTCACTGAAACCGTTTCGATACGAATGATTTCTATTTAAACATAAACTTAATAAACAGTGTTTATTGAGCGGTCTCTAATCGGGCTTACAGTGGTAAACGAGAGCTCAAATAGCGTCTTGAAAATAATTGATCAATGGGTAATCATTTTCACAAAAAGATTATGTTCCAGAACTGACTTAAAAAGAAAAACAGCAGACCTCCTTCCTCAAGCCAACATTACCTGTGGTAGTCATTCCGATGACATCGGCCTTTCTAAGGATCTCATAATCTTCTTTCATTCTTTTCTCTTTGAGATTGTTTGCTTTTTCATCAAACGTTTCTTGCCAATCGGAGATCATGTCATGGCATCTCTGAGAAGCATTCCACACCCATCTGCGGTACATACGCCAGCGCTCTTTCAAGGGCATATCCCACACATCGTTAACCTGAAAAAATGCGTTATAAGAAACAATTGCACTGCGCCGACTCTCGTTGCCAACTGTTTTTGATGCCGTAGAAGTGCTTTTGCCTTGCAGCTTATGCTTGGGTATTTTTTCCTTAGAATGTGAGCTTTTTCGCCATCATCTTAGTGACGACCGCGAGACCGTTTCAAGGGGGGATAAAGTGACTCGAATGAACAAAATATGCTGGTAAATTTGTGCAGATCAAAGGTCCAACAAAATAACTGTGTATTCAAGCTGCCTCGAGGTACAGAAAGCAGAACAATGAATAAATGTCGAATACCGTCTTTACGTCGTCAAGGAATATCGAATATTAATATAAATTCCTACCCAGGAATAATGAATACTTGTCATTTGAAACGTCAGAATGAATGTCGACCCAAACATGGAAATTCAATATTCATGGAATAGTAGTCTGTTTTTGAAACGACTTACAATGACTTACAATAGTTTCTCCGAAGATGGCCAAAAGATCTCGCTCGTTGCGGTTTCCTTAGAAAAAGGTGTCTGGAAACCAAACCAAGAAAAAATTTCAAGGAATTCACGATTACAATATTTGGACCACTAACCAATATGACAACTATGCGTCATACCTCGGCCGCTTCTTGTTCATTCAAAGCGTCTTGTCGATCAAGCTCTCTCCGAATAATTTGCTTGATCCTTTTCTTTACGCGGCTGGGATTCTGGAATTGCCATCCGCCACCTTGGAGGCCTCCTTCAGCACCATCTGAAGAGCGAGTGGTACTAAGATTGTCCGTATTCGCATCTGGAAGTCTGTCTTGAAACCTGATAATGTCATCGTCAGTTTCAAGAATCCTCTGATCTTGCATGATATACGCCTCAAATGTTATATCAGGGGGTTTTTCTGCCTCTTTGCCGCTTTCTTCATCACCTCCCTCGGTACTGTTTTCCACTTCTTCCAGGGTTGATGGCTTGTATCCTTCTGTATAGAAAAGAGACACTTGTAAAGCAGTCTTTTGTTGTAACTTCTAAACATAGGCGCACTTAAAGAGGAAAAAGTGAAGACGTGCTTTCTTGGATTTTAATGTCTAAAATAACCGCTACTGACCACTGATAAGTAATTTAACGCTTCCGATCCTAGATTAGCCCAGTCCTAGATCAATGTGGGTAAGGTGAAATCGTTTATTCAAAGTCTGTGACAACTCCCAAAAGGCTATACCTGGCAATAAGTTCAGGCGGAGGGGCTGACGGTTTTGTAGTATCCTTTCTTTGAAAGTGAAAAGAATCTGATTGACAAAGATTCTGTAAATTGGAAGAGCTATTGCAATGTACCTACCTGTCGGAGGAATGCATCCAACTGCTCGAATGTTGGAAACTGTAAGAGCTTCATCGTATATATGCAAGTGGGAAATTCTTCCCTTGAAGTAGTACGTTTGCCACGGACTTTCCCAGGCACCAACCCGGATGGAGAACTGTGTTGCTAATTCAAAATTCTCTCCTATGAAAATAGCTTCCACTTCATTTCCATTGTGCCATAGGCGTGCCACGCCAGTCACACGATCGTACGAGGTACCAATAAAATTCCAAGCGTTGATGTGCAAAACTGCCTTTTTCAGAGGAAAAGCTAGTGCCAGATCTCTTCCAACGAACCAGGCCGACAAAATTCCCATCCCACCGTACAGCCCTTCCTGCCATATTTGAACGCCGTAACCATTTCTGCCATAGCTAATAACTGGCCCACTACTTTCCATAGGATAAATGAATGCAAGTAGCGTAATAGATTGTCTGGCGTCTGCCCAGCCTCCTTCGTAGTTTGGAATCTCGATAAACGATTCGTAAGTCCCATCTAGTTGCAAAGAACCTCCTTGAAGCCCATCAGCACCAGGGGTGTGACGTACACTTGGGGTAATAAAGGCTAAATCTGTTTGAGAAAAATACTCCAGACCTCTGCACTCGGCGGTGAAGGGAAACATTCCAAGAGGTCGTGCAAAGCCTGCCAATGAGGGGAAAAGTACACGATCATGATATGCAATGTGGTGGGAATTTCAGAGCCATTTTTTAGTTTTGTTACATCTTTTGTATTCATTGTTGAGAATAATCCACAGAGACAATCTGAAACTTATGTGCAACGCCCCAAGTGTGACGTTTTTCGATCTTCCTTTTCTCATCGTGCGTCTATTCTATGGAATAACTTAAAAGAGAAAACCGAATGCTGTTTCTCTTAAATCTGCTCGTAAAGCAAAAATTTAGACAAAATAACATTTCATGGAGTGCAGGAAACAAACAAAGACACTGCTAATTATATATATTAAAAGTTAATTGTTATTATTATTATTACTACGATCATCATTACTATTTACCTTTTAACACCATTGCTAATTGATTTATTCAAATTCTAAATAATTGTACAGTGTATTACATGTTTTTCATCTTTCACTGTAAAAGGATTTGTAAGTTTCTTAATCTTCTTAATTTTGTAGTTACACTTAAATGAAATCAGAAAAACCAACCAAAGCACTATATTTTCCCGAATCACGTCGTTCAAAAAATACGAAGTTTTTCATCACTGGGTTATGACCCTAACCTTGGTGAACGCAGACCTCCATTGCAAGTATTTTATACATTTCTTGGAAAATAATCCACAGGGACAGTATGAACAACTATAATTTATTGTCACGCAATTATGCATTCAGGCTTGCAAAATTTATCATACCGTTTTGGTAAGGGTCGGCTGGTGGCACTGGAAGTCCAAGCCATTGTGGAATCACGGACGCCCTTCTTCCTATGGTATCAAAGGAGCCTGCTTTCAGGGAGGCGTATTGCTTTGACGTCATGCTGTTAAGGTTCAGAAACTCATCCTCGTGAACCACGTTGCTTGTAAATTTCTCGAGCATTCTCCCGTATGACGTTATCTTTTGAGAGAGTCTGTCCATCTCCTGTCGGATCTCCCTTATCTCTATCCCGAGTTTTCGTGGCAGTAAATGTTTCTGAAATTAGAGGTTAGTGCTTCAATGAAAGAAAACTATGCAAGAAATCCTGTCCTAGGTGATAAAATTGCAAATTATCACGGGATATCTTTGTCACGTCAGTTACCTCAATCATCTCACGTTTCCGTTTTGTAAGACTGCATCTTTGCATCGCCTCGCTCTGGCTTCGACCTCCAACTCGAACGATTCCGCTGGGATGAAACTCTTGTATTTCTTCCAAAAATTGGTCAAGCGCGTGATTGGTGTAACAAACCACAAGAATAGGACCATCCTTGCTGCTTCTCCAAACCCTCGCGTTATGTAATAATACCTTGGCTATCTTTAAGACAAAGTGATATATTACACATCCTTATTCTATCTCTGAATGTTCGTTGCACTATTTGTAAGGTAAGGTTAAGTCTGCATATGAGCCAAGCGGCTCACCAGACCGGAGCTTATCCCAGTTTCTGTAGCACGAAGCGACTAGGAATATTTCTACTTCCCCCAGGATGGGATGCTAGCATTAAAATCGCCGGTACCCATTTATACACCTGGGTGGAGAGAGGCACTGTGAGAGTGAAGTTTCTTGCCCATGAACATAACGCAATGTCCCCGGCCAGGTCTTGAACCCGGACCGCTCGATCCGGAGTCGAGCGCACTAACCATGAGGCCACCGCGCCTCCCACTCTTTGTACATGCCGGAAAACTTATCTTTGTATTCTAGTTTTCTAAATCTGTTCTACATCCATTCAGTCAGCCGTAAGAAAAGGTTACAGATACGAACAGTGGTTTATGCCAAACCTTGGTTAGCTTTGGTTGACCCAAAGTGGGCATGCAAGTGTACACGAAGATTGCACACCACATCGTTTCGTTCCCCGGAGTTTTTAGTGATAACACAGAAGAAGCTATGGGAACTACCCCCCTGTCTTAGGGATGGTATGCAATCCTGATGAAAGTTTTTTCCGTACAAGCAGGCTCTTCGGGTGACGAGCGAGTTACCACTCGTAGCTTTTTGGTTATGTTTTTTAATTATACAAGCTAAAAAGCTGCGCTAGCAAACTCGGTATACAGTATACATAAACGTGTATCTTAATCCAGCGACGCACGCTCAATGCGTGAGCAAAGATAACCACTCTTCGCTAATTCCGATCCAGTGGCAATGTTAAAAAACAATTGATTTAAGCGCTTGGTTGTGCATTATCATGGTGTGAGGTTTATGGAAAGATTGGAGAATTTTTGGAATGATATTTTCGGGCAATTGATCGTGCTTTTGACTTCATGTAAGCAGGGTATTCAATAATTAAATACTTCCATCCTTGAAAAGATGTTTCAATGTTATAAAAGAACTGGTAAACGCGCAGCGTGGGACCATTGAGTTATGGATGCACTTGAGAGGTTTGCGTAGCACTCCAAGAGATTATCAAAGAGAAATTCTCAGTTAAGAAACATTTATGTTTTCTAGTTTTCAGTAGATGCACTCTTTAGCTAGTCACATGGCTAACAAACTCTTCTCCAGTCCTCCTTTCCACTCCCACTTCGTTTGTGTCAGTCTGGTTGAGCGGTTTAATCTAAATCTTTAGACAGATTGTTAATACCTTCAATCCAATGTAGGTCTTCCCAGTGCCGGGTGGTCCTTGAATGACGGCAAACTCTTTGGTCAGCGCCAAGTGCAAAGCTTCCAACTGTGACTCATCTAGTTCCAGATCCTTTGCAGAAGGCCAGGAGGCTGGGTTCAAAACTGTTACCCGAGACTCTAGGGTGTAAAAGAGAGCTTCAGATTCACTTTCAAGAGTATTTTAAGTTGATGCTACTTTTTCGGGAGACTTCATATCAGGGAGTATATAGTATGTAAGCACGGCTGCATACGCTGGGCGTAAACATTCTCTGGTACAAAGCATTTCAATCCATTCTCCATTGTATCCATTCTCCTCAAAAATTAGTCTCTAGGTATTTCTGTTACTAAGACATCGATAAGAGCAACGAGGCTGAGGTGGAAAGTTAGCCCAGATTTGCAGCCTCAAGAATCCTGTTTCCAATTTCCCGTCAGTGGTTACAGATTTGGCATGGTTACTTAGGAAATGCAAAACCGCTTAACCGTAGTTGACGCCAAAAAACTACTCCAGTTAGCGTCCAGTTAAGAACAATTTCTGTACCACTTACCAGATTTTCTAATTCTTGAATTATTGTTTTCTTCTTTCGGATAACTACAACTGAAAAAAGAGTTTTACAGGGCTATCATAAGGTAATTCTAACTCGAAACATGCAGAATACCTAGGGATTATTGTTTTTGTCGCTTGGTGATGGGGTGGTTTTGCTAGGTCTAGTTAGAATAATTTTGCCATTACTCGTCAAGATAACATTGACTTTACATGATGTTTCACATGTCAGATTGCAGGTGCTCGGCGTGGCTTTCCCGGCAGTATTTGAAAGAAAATTAGATTAATTATGTTTACGACTATGGCCGAAATGTTCCTTGAAAGCCTTGAACTCACTCACGTGTTACCATGACATTCTTCGTTGGAAATGATGGCAGAAAAATCAAACGTCACTTGCTGGCCCTCAGGTTTCGTCAGATAAGCTGGAGGATGGATATCCCTGTTACACTCCACAATATATCTCTGCATTGTTGAACAAAGGTATTTTCAGAGGTGACCAACGTTCTCAAAAGAAGCAAAAAGTAATTAATTCAAAAGCAAAACTGATCCTTCATTAACGAGCTATTGAGATCTACGCGGCCGTTTTGGGTTCAAAAGGCAGTTTCGGCAAAGTTGTGTTCTTACCTCTGCAGTACTGGTGAAAACCATAAAATTCCATCTAATGTACATAAAACTGGAAAATGAGCAAACCTCATTCTCATAAGAACAAATAGTGGCTTTGAACCAGAGGCAAAACGATCTTAGAATGACGGCCTTTATATAGCCTTAGATAACTTATTATACCCTATTCACAGCAACTAGACTGAGTTAAATTAACTCAAGTTTGGGTCTTTGCAATTTGCTATTACCCTATGGAGTCGTTTCGAAAAGAAAAATTTCACGTTACGTTACGCTGTGCACGTTACTAGCAACTAATTTTTAACCTTATTTATTTAACCACTTTTAAAGATGTTAAACGTGTATGTGTGAATGGGGGTGTTAGTCCATCATCGTAAGTTACCCCTCCCCCGTTATGTTGTCAATTAGCTCAACAATCCAGTTTCCTGGTCGGTATGCCGCTGATTGTAAGTCAGGTGGGTTCTTTTTCTAAGGAAGGTTAGGAAGATTAGTACGATACCACGACGTAATGGTGCAAACCAAGAACCGGTTAAAGATGATTTCCAGTCCATACTGCGCAATCTCAGAACATTAGAAGTTCCCATTCGATGGAATGCGAATCGATGATATTTGTTACATTCCTTATATTTAAGGCCTTTCAAATTCTTTCTCCAACAGCGTCACTGATTTTTGCAGCTGCGAAGTTGTTTCATCAAGTGATACCAGAAAGCATAAAGCTTCGACCGCTTCGCATCCATAATGGCGGTTGTTTTGAAACTTTTAATTGACTTCATGTAAGTAGCTGCAAAATGTTTACATTCAGTGTGATGTCTTATATGAGTCAAAACAAAACACGCAGACAAACTCTCGAGAGTGCGCAGTACGGACTAGAAATCACCTTTAAAAGCTTGATGGAGAACATTAAACCCATATACGACCATAAATTAAAGGAAACCATAGCTACGTACAGCTATAGCAAACCACGACTCTGCTAAGCTCCACTGATATTTCGATGTAAACAAAGCCTGCTTTCGTGCAAATGATACCGTTTCTGGGCCTTTTGTTGGCTGAATAAATTTTTTTTATAATATATTTTCCGTTGGTTTCATTTATCCGAATACTGACCAGCCTACAGAACAAGTTGTTAAAGTACCGTAAAATAATTTCCAAACCGAAGGCAATCACTAAAACAATACAGATATAAAATCTTTTCTGTTAAACTGGCACCTTAAATGGAAATTTTCCGGGAGGCATCATTTTCAGTCCTTCTAACACTGGACGGTACGCCTCAAAGAAAGCTATGGACTCGACCATTTGACATAAATCTCCGGTCCGCAGTCGTCCTTGGCTGGGAAGCGATACAAAGCGTACTTCAATCTCGCCCTGTTAACATAAATAACATCAGTATAAAATAAGGGATTTGGCGAGTATAACCACGTTGAAAATACTTCCCTAGTTCCTACGCTGACCTTTGATTTCAACTGAGGGGTAACGATACGTGTTTCATCACAAACAACCTTTACTGGTCTACGCCTTTTTTTTCATTTTATTCCGGGGAGAACTACGAATGCAAGGAAGGTGCTACAGTAGTGTACAGCCGCCGTTCTCCTTAAACAGAAAAGTTATCGAATTGAGAGGGAGGGCGGCTGTAAACAGACTTGTAGTTTATTTCAGGCTAGCGATTCAATACAACGATGGGTTCTGGGGAGGACATATCCGGCAAGGCACGGTCGCTGAAAGCATAATTTGCCGACAACCCTGATTGTAGTTTTATATATTATGATTTTCACGGTTGTTGTTTTGCTCTCTGCTTAAGTTTTTTTTGTTTTAACAGTGCGCTGGCTTACTGGATAATTGCCAGGTTTTGCCAAATATCTCCAGTTGTCTGAAGACAAACATTTGCGTTGTATTCACCCCGGGGTCCCATCAACAGTTCAGTGTTACTTACCTTCCTTATATCCTTGAGCTCTCTGTTCACAACAGTGGCAAATGCAAAGCTCTTAAAGTTGTCCTTCGATAGACACAGCAGTGATCCAAAGATTAGCCTTTTGCTGTTTTCCCATTGCACTCGTTGGAATCTTGCAATATCAAACCTGATCCTGTAAGCGACTCCGTTGGAAGTACAAACTGGAACGAGTATCCTCACATTTTCGTAGACTCTGACATCCTGTAAGCGGTCATCCCTGTTTTTCATATTAGTGCCCATGGCCATTAATTGTTGGATCCCTTCACGTAGGGGCCTAATGAAGTCCTCTCGTAGGAGCCGAAACTGGACGTCTAAATAATGTTCCTCGTTGTCATACTGCCCCTCGATCTTGTTTTCTCTGAGAAAGGGCTCTTCGTGGGTAAGAATCTCCTCGTGGGTTGGGAGAACACTTATTTCTTTAAAATTCACGGATGGTGTCGATTTTGCCATTGCTGAAACCGGAAGTGCCCGCGACACCTACAATTTAGAAGAAATAGACACTTCAGCTGTAATCGAAATCTGATTGCCCCCCTAGTCATTGTCATTATTTTTTCTCAGCTCTCGTCTTCTCAACATTTTCTGGCGACCCGGCAAGCTTAGTGCATATAGCGAGAGAGCGCTTGCTATGGCGGCATCAAGACCCCAATCGCACCTCAATTGACATTTTTACATGTAAAAGCCATTTAAAAACACAAATCAGAGTGGGTTTTAACTGAGTTTATTCCTATCATTCTTCCTCTCTTTTAGCTTTTAATCATTTTTGCTTCAGCTTTCAGTGTTAAGCGCATAGGCCACATCTTTCGACCATCTTTTCCACATACTATGTTTCGACATGTTATGTAAACGGCTAAAAGACCGTTAAACTGTGAAACTGGCCATTTTATCCGGTTATTAGCGGAAGAATTGACAAATAAATGTTAGCCACTGACCTGAAATGCTGAAATGCTTGTGGACCTTGTATGTTCCCGATTTATGAAATAATTCAAACGATTTCTGTGTAGTCGATCGGCCGACTCAATAGCCGGATTTCCAGTAGAATTTGGCCGCGACTGATTTTAATATTCGCAAGGTGTAGAGATTCAAGAGTCAATTTATCTCTCATAGAATCGGACTTCTTAATACTCCTAGCCTTAATCTGATACCAAATAAATCCATCTTTCAAGACGAAAAGTCGCGTTCGACCGTAAATAGATTCGTTGTGCTTGGGTCTTTTTGCTTATACACGGCACGGCAACACTGAAAGCGGGTGTCAAGGTGCCATGCAGAATTACTAGTAGTGGTTTGGCGCTATATCAATACTATTATTACAATTAATGCGAGTTTTGCTGAAAAGCCGTTTTGTTTAAGTGGCCGTTTTGTTTAAGTAAAATCAGTTTCATAAGAAAGGCTTAGAGTAGTCCATGAAAGTGTACCGCAATAGTTTTCATTTAGTGAATCAGTAGCAACACAGAAGGGTGTGATCCACTTACTAAAAAGGATCTACCCTACAAGATAAAGGAAGGTGATATAATTCTGCTCAATAGTATTCATGTTAGTAGGAAAATACATGGTCTTAGCTGCGGTCGTAAGAATTAATCAACCTACTTGTACAGAATATTCTCAAACAATCTGCACCAAAAGACTGCTCAGCAATGCTTCAGTTACCGGCTGTCATCCAAAGACACAGAACTATTAGCCACAATGTGTGAGTCAAAATTTAACTATGAAAACGTCAGTCGTACTGATCTGTCTTCTCAAGATGGAGCAGTCATTTACTCCTGTAAGCCGCTATAGGATCGAGGTACTAGAAAGTTGTCGCTGAACCATGAAAAGACACGATCATTAGTTTTTGTAGGTACATAGTTTGAAACATCACTAAATTATACAAATATACAAATTACGGCATTTCAAAGTCCTAGGGATGGTTTCGTGAAAATCAGTAGATGACTGATTCTCGGAAATGTCACTACAGATGGCTAAACATCCGGTCTATTTCTAAGAATTTGGACGTCGACTTGAAATTGTTAATTGTTAAATCCAAGTCAAAGTTCAATTCTAAAAAATATTAACACTGCTTTAAAGCAGAATTTAAAATAATACTCGAACATTCTTCGGGATTAAATTCTTTACCACCAACTATATTCAGTTATTGGAGAGTTATAGTGGACAACGCAGGAATTCAATGAGTCATGGTTTATGGGCACTATAAATCGACTTTGGAGCAAAACGCCACGACAGAATACCTGCGTATCTTCCATCCAATTGCAGAAACATTGATCAAAATTTTACCAAATTTATCAGTGTATTGCAAGGATAAGGAGGTCATGAATAAAATTATAACCTTTTGGATAAATGTAAGTCAATCAATCAACAAGATTCTCGGAATTATTTCCACGTTTTCTGGAATGCTCTCTGTACTTACTTGCGTCTACTTCTGTTGTGTTCGGCGTTGCGTTCCTTATCTTCGAGCTGAACTAGGAGTAACTATACTTGTAAACTTTTGCGTCATAATTTTGGGATCCTGTATCACATAGCTGGAATCCTGAAACAATTTACTGGCCCGGCAGATTTTTCCGCTCAGGGGCTTATTGGTATGTTGTGGCCTCGTCTTGAAGAATTAACTTCCGTTATCGTTCCCAGAACCACCTGTCCCTCTTAGGCGGCGGCACTACTTAGCAACACTCTACTGCGTGTGCGTATGTTGCTTTTGCTCAAGGCGGGACCTAACCTAAAATTCTTTAAAAAATCGTAGTTTTAATTTTAACAGAATTTGAATCACAAGGTATGGATCGAAGTCTTGTCACTCTCGACACTTGTCGGTCACGTGATGTGACCGTTGGCCTTAGGAGTAATGTTCTTGGGGACTGGGGATGAAATAATCCGGATTCACGCATGTGTTTGCCGCCGAAGGGAAGGATCTCAGGATGCAAGTTAATTTGAGCTTTTTAAAACTGCAGGAAATGCATTCCGGCTTCCAGCTACAAAAGGGAAAACGCTAGGTGAGTTTACATGTGAAGGGGAATTCGGGGACTCAAGTCAGTCGCGAGAAGGCTTTACTTTTGTAAACTTTACCTTCCATTAAATTTTTAACAACTAGTAATGACAAAAGGCCAGACGACTTCAATCAATGAGAATCAATAATCAATATAATCAATATCAATCAATATCAATCAATTGTAATCAATTGATTGATATTGAAAATCAATAAAAATCAAAGCTGCAATGTTGAGTGATT
>OMLO01001620.1_pt1 | contig 17522 bp, 11 predicted proteins | sample 1674811 | NCBI WGS metagenome assembly OMLO01 (sample SAMN06265003, study PRJEB25207) | coral metagenome | isolation source: Coral host | place: Mexico:La Bocana,Puerto Morelos, Mexico | collected 2008-11-13 | reverse complement strand
CAAAGAGTGGAAATTCTACCTCTTCCATTAACTGCATCATTGGGGTTTAGCCACATGGTGCCGATGCCTGTCTCTTACGTTCCACAACTTTTCACAGGATTTTCCGACAAAATGAATTTTATGGAACGCGTAATGAATTTGGGAGCGAGCTTGGGAGGGAAGCTTTTTATGGAACTTGTGTATTACAGACCAATGAATGCTCTGAAAGTCAAGTACAACATCAACCCTGAGAGAAGCTTCCAGGAAGCTGTTGGCAATGCTGAACTTCTTATAAGTACAGCGGATTTTGCCTTGGAATACGCACAGCCTCTGCTGCCAGGTAGGAAGAACGGAAGTTAAGAGAGTGGAGATGTAGGTAACAGTGTTGGGAGGGTAGCGGAGGGCACACTACAAGGAGGGTGGAGAGGGGGGCATATTGTAAAAAGGGTGGAGACATGGGCATACTGTAAGGAGGGTGGAGACGGGGATAATACTGTAAGCAGGGCGGAGACGGGGGGCACATTGTTCAAAGATATTGAAATGACAGATTACGAATCGTTACATTAACGCTTCTGTTGGGATTATATTCTACAGGCAATGTTATGGTTGGACCACCACACGTCAAAAATCCTAAGCCTCTCCCCCCTGATTTAGAAGAATTTGTCAGCAATTCAGGGGGCCATGGATTTATCATAGTTTCTTTTGGATCAAACGTGGCTTCAAATCTTGAAAAGCCAGTTGTAGACATGTTAGCTACAGCGTTTGGGAAACTGAAACAGAGAGTTGTGTGGAGAATTAAAGGTAATATTGCGGGACTAAATATTTCCCCTAATCAATAATTAACAAAAAGCAGTGAGTATCTTGTAGAGTATTTGAAATAACGTGCAATTGACACCTCATAAACTATTTAGGCCCGGTTCACACTACGACTAAGCACAAACATAATCATAACGTAAGCGAGGACGCCTACAACACAAGAAGAAGCACAAGGAGAAGCAGAATATTTTTTTTTCATATTACGCTTGTACTTATGCATTGGCCAACTGAAAAGTCGCTGCCGAAAGTATAAGAATACAATTCATATACTCCACTGCCATCTTGTTTTGCTGACGTATGAAAACGCAATTATCTATTCTGCACATGCGTAGTTGTTTATGCATAAGAGTCATGCTTTCGCTTGTGCTTAGCCTCTTTCGCAAGTAGCAAATCAGAAACCGTGTCTACTGTCCTAATGTCCTGCGATATCCTTGCTTTCGAGTAACGTGGTTTTTCTGCGAGTCAAATTGAAAAGAGGTTTTTAAAAGCTTAAGCTAAGAATTTTGAGCGTTTGCGTTCGGTGTCAAAACTTCCCCGCCAAAACTGACCTAACGTGCGCTCCTCAACTACGATGTTTTCCGGCAGAGCTGGCACCTTTTGTTTTCGAAGTTCCCAGATTTAGCGAATTTGGGTACGTACGTGTTTGCTACTCCTTAGCGGCATATCAGGCTCGTGTGGTCTCGCCATGAATATTTTGTCTCGGCTAAGGCTGGCGTCATCAACAAAATAGCAACCCAAACTCGCCTGATATACCGTCGAAGCGTAGCAAAAACGTACGATTAGGTATCAACCAAGGAGTCTTACTATGCAACATTTCAGTGTGCACAAGTCTGTAGCATTCTCATTGATAACAATGTCGCGCAAAAGGTTGTTCTTGGTAGGTTAATTCAATAATTTTATGAGCAGAGTCCACTGTAGTGAACAAGATATCTTGTCTTCTCCTGCAGGTTACATTCCAGCATTCCTTGGTAAAAACATCAGAGCACTGGACTGGTTACCTCAGAATGATCTTTTGGCTCACAAGGACATCAAAGCTTTTGTCTCCCATGTGGGACACAACAGTCTTTATGAGTCGGCGTATCATGGTGTCCCTGTGGTAGCATTTCCTTTGTTCATTGATCAGCATAGTAATGCAAAGAAAGTAGAACATATTGGTCTTGGGTTAGCTGTGGATTGGAAAAGCGTTGATGCCCAACATTTGTCTGAGACAATTGAGCGTGTTATTACTGAACCAAGGTAGATGTTTAATGTTAAATTTGCACATTCCACATTATTTGCCTAACTTCTCATTGCAATAAGTAAGAGATCGCTTATGAAAAAAACAAAATGAATGTTATGACACTTTCTTCCATCTTTAGGTTTAAGAGCAAAGCAATGCATATCTCTGGCCTGTTAAAGGATCGTCGACAAACGTCTCTTCAAGAAATCTGTGAGTGGATAGAGTATGTACTCAGACATGGTGGAGCTCGGCACCTCAGAGCTGAAGTGTTTAACATCCCTTGGTATCAGTACTACCTCCTTGACGTCATGGCTTTCCTTGTTGCTATAGTTACCTTAGTTGTGACGGTGATAAGATTGATATGTAGATGCCTGTGTCGTGTGTGCTGTAGAAAGGGCGATACTAAACCAAAGGCGGAGTGAAACTGGAAAGAGATTTCAGTTCCCATTTTCCCCCAAAAAAGTCGCTGTGGGTTTTTTCATTACTCATTACCTGTTGTTTTTTAGTTTTACGCACCATTCAACTTTCTCTATGAAGTTAGGGACTCAGGAGTTATAAGTCATTTGTGAGATTTTTTGCCTGAAAGAAAGCACGTGAAAACAGAAAATTTTCTTCCAGCGTGAGTACTGGCACCTGGCGGGGAGACTCCTATTTTAAAAGGACTGGGTACTAGTCGCTCTGAAGGGATCCTGTTTTAAGGGCGTGGCTTAAATTTCTTTTACACTTAAGAGATACCAATTCTGATTCAGCACATTAACTGACACTTTTAATAGTGCTTAAGTTGAATACAAACTTTCAAAATGTGAAGATCTTGTTGGGTATTCTCTCAGGAAGAAACAGAGGGCTGATCATTTGCAAGTTAGACCAGAACTTAAACAGACATACATGTATCGCTCGGAGTACAACTATCAAATTTCACATTTTTATTAAACCACAAAACATTTTTATTCCTAACAGAGATAAAATACATTAAAATAAGTCAAATTGAAAAAAAAATACATAACTTGGCTATACTGAATTAAAAATTTTGCTCTTATGATAAATTCGCTAAAACAGTTGCTTATTAAATATTCTAAATACAAGCAATGAGTTCATGACAAATAAATGCAGTCATTCAAATGTTATAACCACAAACAACATCATTTTGAAATACTTCACAAAAAACACTGCTTGATTTCAAATAACTGTCGAAGGCAGTTTGACCACTGCAAGAGTAGTATTAAATACAGCAATGAAAGTTAATTAACTTTTTTAATTTTTGTTCTGACGATAAATTTAAGAGATACCAATTCTGATACTGACACTTTTAATAGTGCTTAAGTTGAATACCGTCTGTTACAGGGTTCATACTCTTTGCAGCTTTTAAACAAGATCATTTTGAAATAATTCACAAAAAACACTGCTTGATTTCAAAAAACTGTTGAAAGCAGTTTGACCACTGCAAGAGTATTAAATACAGTAATGAAAGTTAATTAATTTTTTTAATTTTTGTGCTGATGATAACTCTAAACTAAAAGTAAATAATGACAACCTTTACTCTGTAGAACAATTTTGCCCAAACCATCAAAAGGAAGAAAAAGAAACTCGTTATGAAAACACTTTTATCATAATCAGCCCAATTTTTGTAATTTTTTTTACAATTTAAATGAAGTCTCATTTAGCATACTGGTTCACCCCTTCCTCCTCATTCAGGCTATCGCAAAATTGGTACCATTAATTGCAAATGGCTACAAAATGTAGTGTCAAGTTTTTTGTCATAGCTGTCACAGGGCTTGTATCTAAACTTGTTTTCAGATGGAGTTTCTTAGTAAAAGTTTTTGAAGTAAGTTATTATCATTAAAGGTGCCCCTTGAAATATTATTTAGGTTAGTTTAAAAGATAATGATCTTCAATCCACCTCAATCTACACCCATCTTACTATAACCTTACTCATTACATTCTACATTTGTGACTTCATCTTTTGTGGATTTCTACATTACCTTCAGCTACACTATTAATTAGTTTTGCGGTTTTCTTGGACGTAAAGGTGATTTTGTATTTGACAAGAAAGACTCAAATCTGACAAAGCTCCCTTAAAAGTGTAGAGAGTTGCAGGTTTTAGACAAGTGGATAACTGGCATCAGTAGCGATTCCACACTGATTATCTTTGTTACGTGTCATCATAATGTAACCTTTTGAACCCCAACTAGGACCCCAACTATAATACAAAACAAAGACAAAAATTAGCAACTACAGTTAATAAATAGAACTAATATATATTACCAAACTTCACGAATCTGATTGGTTGTCAGTACGCCTAGATTAAATCCAAATAGGAGAGTGTATACATCATGGGTCACTGCATGCTCTATGAGGAATTACACGTATCAACAAAGGACGACTCGAAAAGTGCCTATTAGCCATTTTCGTGATACCACTGTAGTCTTGGTTGTCACACATGTAACAAACTATTTACCCGTGAATCGTATCAACTATAGTCCAGTTCACCCATAACATAAAGGGCCTGTCAAATGTACTTGGCTGTAGCAGGTGTTACAAGTTAGGGTCGTTGATGAGAGCCCTGCCCATTCCCCTATATCGGTGTACAAATATAAATATGGCGTGTACACCGGTAATCATCCTTTTCTGAGGTACAGTATTGTGGGAAAGTACTTTGCAAGTCGTCAAATATACAATTACAGAGCTGTACAGGTAAGAAAATTCTGTAAGTTGATCAGGTCTGTCAGAGGGTAGCCATACAGCTTTGGCAAAAATGGCAAATGCTTAATTATAGGATTGTGAATGAGGCCATTGTTTGGAGTACTGAAATAGCATGTGTTTTGAAATACTGAGGAATTTATTTTGTTTGCCACTCCCTGCTAAATATTTGATGGCCAGTGACTACCGGTTTTTAGAGGTCTTCAAATCGTTTGGAAACCAGATTAAACTCTTTGCTTACTCTTAATAAGTTGTGGCATATTTTGGGTCAAAACCTACAACTTGGAAGCAACAAATTCTACTTAATTAACAATATTCTGAGGGCAATGAAACAGTCATTAGGGCAACCAGGGGCATTGCATTACACTGTAGGTTATCCTGCACTTGGAATAAGGAGAGTGAGCATTGCCCCTGTGTTTTTTTCACTAAGGGCTACACTGTATATGCCCCCACCCACCACACCCACCTGTTTTTCACAAGCCAGTAGTCCTTGCCATCTGGTGTTGTTCCGTAACCCACAGCCAACACACCATGATCCAGCTCAGTGCTGCTGCAACCAGGTTCATCATAAATACCATCCTTGTAGAACTGAAAGGACATGTGAGATGCATCAATTGCCACAGAGATGGGTCCCACGGTAGCAACGGCAACTTTCAGGGCTGCTTCATCTCTACTTGTAACATCCACAAAACCAGTGTCGTCAGCACCAACAGATGATGCATTGAAGTGGCAGGTCCCATCCTAAAAAATTTTTTTACAAAATGAGAAGGTTAATTAAGAATAAGGGTGTGGAGGACTGTAAGGGTACAATGTACATTTGCACTCCCCTATCTAGTACCCAGATGATACTCTGTTTGACACTTGGCTGTGGAAGATCTGTGTCAGATGTGCAGAATTGCGACCTATATCCATTCATACACTGTGTTATGAGCATTGGCTAACTCCAAAGGTTCCTGGTTATAAATACAACCCACGTGAACAGGCTCCACTTGTTCAAAGGTTGGGTAACACTATCCACCGGATAAGTCACTATCCAGTGGATTAGTGTCAGGAACTCAAAAAATGGCTTATTACAAATAGCCATCCCTGTCACCAGTTATATTATCCTAGGTTGGGTTGCATGATAACACTATCCAGCAAAAAGTTACTATCCAGCGGGTAGTGTGGTTTGTTTAGTCGTGTCCAAATAAACCTTATTGCAGAAAGCTATTATTATAAGAATATAATAAAAGAAAAAGTGCACTCAAACTTACTCAACAACCGGGGCCATCCGTGTGGATAAATGTAATTTAAGCTAAAAAGATTGCTGGCCAGCAGTCACCCTCAGAGTGGGTACAGGATGGCCAAGGGATTTGTGCAGGGGAACCTGAATTTTACGGCTTCTGTAAGCTTAACAGACAAAATAATACCTACCCTAGCAAGATAGGGATAACTTTTCTCTGTGTCAATTCCATCATTCGCCTTGATATATTTGAAGGCATTATCCATCAAACCCCCCTCACATCCATGATTTCCAAACTTTTCGGAGCAGTCAACCAGATTTTGTTCACTCAAAGAGACCAGTTTTCCAGTCTTCTTAAAATGCTGGCCTTCTAGTGAACCGGTCTGAAAGTAAAATCAGAAGAATGGCTTATACCCTGGTAACCTCACATTGTAGGCTCTCAATGCATACAGAGGGTGAAATGCAAGCAGCTCGGGTAATTTTATTGTAAAACTTTGGATGTATTTGTTAGTCAATCTTGAACTCAAACTGCAATTTTAGTGTCTTAAAGGCCTGTTGTGGTTCATGTTTTACCTCTTACATTTAAAATAACAGGGTTTTAAGGGGGGAAGGGTGCAACTCCCTTCAGTCCCTAATACTACCCTACCCCTACTAGGATCCCATATCAATGCCACCCCTCCCCAATATTTGTAGTACCACCCCCTTCCCCCAACACATAGTTACCATAACAAGATTTTGTTTTTAACTTTGCCATCCACCATCAACACCTCTAAACCACAAAAGGTCTAATGCATGTTAACATGTAGTTTAATCTTAGACTCCGCCTTTCCCTTTAATTAATGGATATTAAAATGAACATCAACCTGACCTGTAAAGCACTCTTAAGACTAGTGAGCAATGTAACTACAACAGTTGCTCACCGTGCTGAAAGCCCAGCATGATCCACACTGTCCTTGATTCTTGACAGGTGTTACATAACCCTTTGTTCTCCAATCAACTTCCTTTGGCAGCAGAATGTTGTTTGGTGGAAGGAAGGCAGATGCCACTAACTCTTTGTTCTTAGTGTTTCTGTATGCACTGTTGTAGCCATTCAAAATCAAATGAACTTCTTTACTTGTCTATAAACAATCAAGAAACAAAGACATCACCAGGTCATGGAAACTTTTTGGATACTGTAAATTTGAACCTTAAAATAATACATCTATTTTTTTATTTATACATGTAGCATATTCAAGGACTTGTAAAATTATGACCAGATTTTCAATATTATCAAGGGGGCCAGTGATGGTCAGATTTAATCAGTAGGGCTCTATTGCTATAGAGGGTGAAAGTTTCTAAAGAAACTGTGGTGCTGCGTTGGTGGGGGTAACAAGGTAATTTGGTTATATCAACTAAGTTGAAAATGTAAATTGGCCACCGTAATGAGTTATAAAGCTGATGTTTCGAGCGTTAGCCCTTCATCAGCTTTATAACTTGTTACGGTGGCCAATTTACATTTTCAACTTAGTTGATATAACCAAATTACCTCTATTGAGGGGGGCGTAAGGGTTTGCGGTGATGCGGTTTTGCGGTAATTTCATTTTAACTCGCGGTATTACGGTTTCAAAGCACTAAGCGGTTTGCGGTTATTACAACCGTTAACTCGCGATTTTTGGTGAAAAAAAAAATGTCTACGTTGATAACACTCTTTAGAACGGTCGGCAGGCCGTCGGCATGCGGTTGTTTTGCAAGCGCGAGCCAAGTGTTTTGTTTTACAACGGATCAGGGTTCATTACATCAGCTTACAGTTTAATATTAACGTACAATGTTATCAGAATATATCACAAGTCTTGCTGACGTCAGCTTTCATATTGTGGCTTCCATGTACGTGCGGTTTCGGTATTCGGGAAAAAATCCGATGCGGTTTGCGGTTTTTTGGCGTATTTCTGCGTATTTTATGCAAAAAAAGTATCTATTTGTGACATATGAGTCTGAAGAGTAAAAAAATGTTTGTTTTCAGTTTTAATAGACCACATTGAATATATCAATATTCTGAAATGGCTATGAGGCTTTCAGGACAATAACATCTATATTTGGTGGTGTTTCCTTTGTTTCATGGTCTATTTTGGGAATTGTGAGACAAAAGAAACCATAAAAAGAGTATGATTTTGACCTGAAACCCTCCTGTACGAAATCATATTGATATATTGAAATATTTACAGTGATATATAGTATCATCGCAAATATGATTTGATAAGAATGAATTATGATCATAGTGTTGCTGCCAGATTGTGTAGATCGATGATCGATGATCATGATGATAAGAATAACAAGTCAATATTTTGAGAAAAAAAAAGCAGAAAACAAAATGCAATAAACGAGTTATGGTTAGTTATAGTTTATCATGGAACAAAAGCTGAAACAGTAATATTAAATTAATAATAAATAAAAATTCTGAATATGAATTTCTACGTATTACTAAGTTCTTGTCCACCATACCATATCTCCTAAGTGATTCATTTCAAGTCTGAACTTGCTATTCCCTTCAGCATTGTGTTTCTTAATGTACTTGAGATTCTCATTCCAAATGGTGTAACGTAAATGTTCCTCGTCATCAGATTCATACTTCTTCCCATGAAATTCTTTCCAAGCATGCCACGCATTGTCTTTGATCAGAAGTTCTGACAATACCACAGAAAAGCTGACGGCTACAAGAAAGGTGAGCATCAAATGGGCCATTTTGAGCTGTTTTCTACTACGTCCTGAAAAACAGAGAAGGAAAACTCTCAAGATTTAGGTTGTGTTTTATTTGGATTGACTGTTACTGGTTTTAAGGGTTTTTGTGTTCTTTGTTCTTGTGTTTTGGTTTGGTTGATCAACTTTTTCAGCCAGCCTCAAGCCAGGTTGATATGCTTGAAAAAGCTTTTGCTTGGTTATGCTGTGTCATTGTAGATAGCAGACTATGGATTTGGTCATTGCACTTAAAATGAAAACAAATGACTACATTGTTTATTGTAACAAATAAAAATGATGTTTCCCGATTCTGCTGGATTCACACCAAATTAAAGTTGCAAAGCTAGGGACCAGAATCAAAGTAAATCTTTGGGAGCCAATACACAGTCCTTTCTTTCAATGTTACTTGTCCATGATATAGTATAATCAAAGAAATATTTATGACAAATGTCTGAGTTAGTACAAGTTAAAATTGCAGACTTGGCTGTGTATGTTATCTAGGATAGTTTGGACTTTGGCAAATTGATCTAAGATACTTATTTAACAGTCTTAATATCTCATTCCATAACAGTTTTTTTTGGTACTTCATACTCATTCTGCAGAAGAAACTGGAAAACAATCATAATTTTCTAACAAAACTGAAAAATAATAAACAACATTTATAGAGAACTGTAGCAGTAGTCAAGCCATATTCCAGAAGTGACTTTAAAGAAAGTAGTTTTTGGGCATCCTGTGATGACTAATGGCTTTGTTGCTTGTGAGCGGCCATGTTGTACGGCCTGTTGAGTTCATCATTAAAGTAGGCTTAAATCCTGGAACATTGTTGTTATTTATTGTCTTTATAATGAACTTCAAAATATCAAATATCACCTTCAATAACACGTTCTTCAAAGGGAAAAAAATCCATATCATTTTTTTCAGTTTTCTTGAAAAAATGGGTGTTCCTCAATAAATTATCTTCCTCATTGAAACTGGAAATTATCAGGAACGAAAATGAAAATTTCAAAAAATAGGACATTTCTAACATTTCTTTTAAAACTTATATACTGACTAGAAACTTAAACATTGAGAAGCACTTCTTTTTGCTGTGAGCATGCCATTTGGCTTCCTTGTAAGTTTTGTGCATGTCATTAGGAGATCAGGAAGTATTAGGCTGGCTGACCTCACTTCAGCTGTATGCATTGTTATAGTTAATATTGTTACTGGAGTTGTTGCAGTTTCTGCTCAAAAATATAAAAATTAATGGATGTACACTGTATACATGTAAGTGAGGTGCCTGAAAATATGCTGGAGGGTAACCTGTGACATGATGAACTATAGCTAGCTCATGCCACAAGCGGGAAGTGGGACTGTCATGTACTTACAGTCTTCACAATGTAGAAGTACATACATGTATGTGAACACCGGAGCACAGATGACGGAGTCAATTCTGCTTTCTCTTTAACACTATAAAATATCCCCATTTGAAATAGACTTATACCTACATTGTATACCAGGCAAAACCATTGAACATCAACATTACGTTTTAGGTAATTAACACAAGGAATCACCATCACAAAGGCAAGCCAAAAATGACTGTTTTACTCAGTTGGCACTTGCTAAATATATATTTCTTGCGTGGTGAAAGTATGATGTGAATGTTTCGTTGACCCATTCACAACGGGGTGCTACGTAAATGCATATTTTTAAAAGTTACACGACAATAAAGCGTTTCTGTTGCATAACTTGTGCCGGTGTTTCGAGGATTCTTTGCAATCGATCCCTTCAGCTATGTTTCAGATCTGAAGGAAGACCGGCAAAGTGTTTAATAGATTTTCAAAAAGTTTTGGTAGATTTAATTTAAGGCTATGTTATGTTAGGAAGAAACAAAAGCATGACTCTAAAGTTTACAGAGAACTCACAACAAAACTCCGGATACGAATCAAAACAGATCGAATTGCAATAACATAACCTTAGATTAAAGATTTTACACAAGATCAAAGTTGTGATACTTACACAGAAGGTATGAGTCAGCGTCTTCGCTTAGTGAACGTTACGTGAGAAGATCTCTAGAATAAGAAAAATCAATATTGAACAAAGGAACGGAAAACTCGTGACTCAGTCTCGTGATCTTGGCCAAATTATGAATTCATGAATACGGAATTCGAGAGCCGGAATTATATATTCCACGCAATCTAACTTCGCATCTTCATAAAGCACTGTTAACGACCAACTAACATCGAACGACTGTGTTGACTTACTTTCAGGTGCGTTGTGATCGCCTTTTAAGCCGAACTTGTTTTCTTTATCCACTTCGCTTCCTTCTGTCTTCTTCCTCTCTTCTCCTGCTGTTCGTTCGTCGCAGTTTGTTTTGTTGATGACCGCTGAACTCTAGGAAAGTAACCGCAGAAAACTGATCACATGGCTCGGTACGCCACAGGACATCCTGGAACGCAATCTCTGTTCTTTCACAGTCGGCAGTAACTCTGATAAGGCAATTTTTTTTTAAGATTCAATTTTCCTTTTGCATGTTCAATAGCTTTTGAAGTAGACATCCTGCAACGCAATCCCTGTGTCTTCAAGTGCTTTCACTGTGGGCAATAACTCTGAAAAGGCAATTTTCTTTTTTCTTTTTTACAATAACTGTCCAATTTCTCGTGCGCTGATTGGCATCATCAATAAGAGGACAGACGAATAAAATTTGAAAACTCGGACTTGCACACGCTGCTTTATGCAAATGAGCTACTTGTACGCGTCAGACTTGCCTTTCAAAAACTTTATTTATTCCCGGTATTTGACCAGTTTTGGGTCTTGTTATTGTAAAGTTTGCTGCGGAACCACTTTGACAATGTTATGATGCAATTTATCATCAATAAGAGGACAGACGCATAAAAACTGACGTCAATTTGTTAATTTGCATGGTGACAATAGCTTTTGAAGTGACCTCTCTTAGCTCTACATTGATTTGACTATATTCTGGGGGTGCAACTTGTTATCTGATCTTGGGCTCAATTACTCACCTTCTTGAGATACATCAAAGAAAAAAACCCTACTAATGTTGCATTTGAAAAAGAAAATGTGCTCTCCTGGATCATGTATACCCACATGAAAATTCGAAACTGTGTAAATGTCAATAGGCAATTGAAGTCATCTGTTTCTTATGTGAATCAGGGCAATTACCTATTGTAACTTAAGCGAGGTCAGGTTTGGGTAGGGATAATCAAGGGGTTCAAAAGAGGTCTGTTCTCTAATGAGCATGGGAACCTGTGATTGGGCTCTCCAGTTGGTTTTAATGATTTGCAGTGGCCTTGTTTACAGGAAGGCATTTGTGTTTTTTTTTTAAACACTGACATCTTTTATTTGCTGATATACTTCATAGAATTTGTGTGAATTAAAAGCAAGGATTTTTTATGTTAGATAGAGTCCATTTTTTATTCATAATAAATGTTTTCTTATTTTGTACACAGAACAAAAAAAATATCAACATACAAAAGCTGTATAATATTTAATTTTATACTTTGAAAGTTCCAACAAGATTCACATCTGATTTCTCCTTACAGTTTGATACATTCTCAAGTGACAAGTGAAGAGAATAAGGAAAATCATCAACTAGGTAGATATTTTGTTGATTTACTGCCAAACTCTCAGATCACTGATGCTAAGAAATGTATCATAACCTGTAAGGAGAATTGATATTTCAAATCATAAACCATCTTGTCTTTCTTTTGTCCTATCTTTTTAAAATAAATTGTTAAATGTAGTAATACAAAGAAACGATACTGTGCTGATAACAGATACTTACTTCTACCCATAGTAAAAAAACGGTGCATTATTTTGTACAATAAATAGTGACAAACAGTTTTTTAGTAGCATGATCTTGGCAAAGTTTAATTCTCACATGATAAATAACAGTCTGTACACAGCTAAGTGACTTCAAAAATCCACAAATAACCTATAGCTATAATAGGAGGAGATCTTGAGACACTTATTTTGACACCAGTCATAAAAATGTTAGTTAAATGTACATAAAGCTGAAAATATGAGGAATAACCATTAATTTGCAAAATAATTTTAGTTTGCATTTGCTTAAATTTGAAGTTCATTATTTTACAAATAGAAACTCTGGCTTAAATATGCATTACAGCAAACAGTATTATATCCTCAGTTGGTTAAACTAATGGGTAACTTGCAACAGTTGCAACTCCGCATTTGTTGCCTTTGTTTCTAGCAATCTTGATGTAGCCTTCTTCTCCCCACATTGGTCCCCAACTGGGAAAAAGAAAGAAAAAGAATGAGTTTCCAAATGTTGCACTCTCTCTTCCTTATTTAAAAGTTATTGATTTCAAGATCTGTAATTGTAATTTTGTTTGTTAAAAACTCAAATATACATTTGTACAATGACCCTGATTTCTCAAACCCTCCATTTTTTGAACCTCCTGATAACTCAAACCAAAAGTCATTTCCCTCCCAGTGTGGTTGTTCATCGCAGTGAATAACAAAAGCTAAGTTTGCTGTTTGTCTAAGGATGTAGTCACATGTGATGTAGATCGTGCGTTTGGACTGCATACTGGTGATAGGTTGACTGGTCATGCGTGATCTTATAAGCATGATGCTCTGCTGTGATAGGTTGGTTTTGAACAGCAAGGATAGAAATGTGCCAATCAGAACTGTTGAAAACCAACCAATCACAGCTGAGCATCATGCTTTAAAATATCACACATGACCAGTCGACCTCAATGCCTGAAGCAGACTAGCAGTATGCAGTTGAAACGTCACGATCTACTACCTGTACGTCACACATGACTACCTCGTGATACAAATGGAAAACTTAGGTTTTATTAACACTGTAATTTGACCCCACATTTTTCAAACTTCCCAAATTTTCAAACTAATTTTTCCACTGTTTCCATTTAATGAGTGACTGTTCCACAAGATCAAAGTAAAACTTTCCAGTGACTCCTAAAACTTTAATAAAAGCAGCCATAGCATAACATATGACAAAATTTGCCTACAGTACCTGTTTTTGACCAGCCAGTAATCCTGACCACCTTCATTGCCATATCCAACAACTAGAACACCATGATCAAGTTGAGTACTGCTACAAGCAGGTTCATCGTAGACACCTGTGTGGTAAAACTGAAAGGAACTGTGACTGGCATCAATTGCCACCGAGATTGGACCAATGGATGCAGAGGCTGTTTGGAGGGCTGACTCATTTCCTGATGCAATATCTACAAAACCAGTGTCAGTCGCACCAACATCAGAAACATTGAAACGACAAGAGCCAACCTATGAAAAATTGAATTGTGCAAGTTAGCCATACACATGTGTAAAAAAAGAATTAAAAGTCTGTCATGCAAGTTACTCAGAAACAATGGACAAACAACCTTCTGCAAAAATTCCATCACTATGAACTTGGGAACTTGTTCATTCTGCAAAAACTGAAGAGGGCTAAATAGCCCAATCATTCGGATGTTCAATTCCCATGTTGCTGAGAGAAGTGAAAAACAAGCTGTTGATGCCATTACAGGGCAAGTTTTCAAACACTTAAAGAAAACTTAATGAAAACTTAATGATCCAAATACAGGTATATTATTTCATTTTGAAAATGATTGTACCTTTGCGAGATAAGGGTAACTTTCTTCAGTGTCAATACCATTGTTGTTTTTTATGTACTTAAAAGCATTGTCCATCAGGCCCCCATGGCAACCATTGTTTCCAAATGATGATGAGCAGTCCACAAGGTTCTGTTCACTAAGAGAAACAAGTTTGCCAGTCTTCCTGAAGTGCTGTCCTTCCAAAGATCCAGTCTGAAAAACAAGACCCACTGTTTATTATCCTAACCTTTGCATGATTGCCACTGACATCACTTTACAGAGGGGGCGTAAGGGTTTGCGGTGATGCGTTTTTTGTGGTGCAGTTTTGCGGTAATTTTCATTTTAACTCGTGGTATTGCGGTTTCAAAGCACTAAGCAGTTTGCGGTTATTACAACCGTTAACTCGCAGTTTTCGGTGAAAAAAAAAAATGTCTGGGGTGATCACACTCGTTAGAACGGTCGGCAGGCGGTTGGCATGTGGTTGTTTTGCAAGCGCGAGCCAGGTGTTTTGTTTTACAACGCATCAGGGTTCATTATATCAGCTTACAGTTTAATAATTTAATCTTTACGGTTTTGCGGTTTTCGGACCCCCCTTACGTCCCCCCTCTTTACAAAATCCTCGACTTTTCCCTCATAAAAAATATAATTTCTCTGACCCAAAAATACAAAATGTCAGATTTAGTAGTGGCTTCTTGCATGAACTTACAGCCCTCATTTTGACTTGTTCATTAAGTCTAATACGTCTTCAAATGCATTTTCCTTCTTCATCAAGGCAAAGTATGGTTGAAATCACAGTGATCCCAACTGTTTCTTCCAGCCTTCAATGATATTGAATCACCAGGGTTAGATTTCCAGATTTTTTTCAGACTATTCTTCAAAATGCCAATTTCTCCTGACCCAAAATAAAATTCCATGACCCTCAAGAAACCTTTTTTCCCTGACCATTTCCTGACCTTTGGGAAGTTCAACCCTGCCTTTGACGCAAGTTTAGAGTCTGAATTTTCTATGATATCAAGACAGTATTCCCTCAATGATCATTTCCTTATTTCCTTGTTGTCTACAAGAAAGTGTACTGACAATGCAATTTTAAGAAGTTAGACATCGATCAAAAAACTTACTGTACTGAAAGCCCAGCATGATCCACAATGTGCTTGGTTCTTAACTGGAGTCACGTAACCTTCCGTCCTCCAATCGATACTGTCTGGAATCTTCAAATTTGATGGTGCAAGGAAAGTGGAAGCTTTCCCTGTCAATTTATTTCTCATCTTGTATCCATTGAGTATTTCTTTTACTTCTTGTGATGTCTAAACATAAAGCAAAGTCTTGTTAGGCTTAACCTGCCCCAGCGCCAAGGAGCACACATTCAAAAGTTAGCAGTTATACAAAACATGTACTGCAGGAAACCTAGAAGTGGTTTTCGGGGTTCAGTTGAACCCCCCCCCCCCAATTGTTTTAAATCTTACCATGTCTCCAAGATGATTCATAGCTAGTTTGTATTTATGAACTTCATTGTGGGAAACAATTCTCTTTAAATTGTCTAGCCAGATGAAGTTACGCACTCTCTCTTCACCCTCATCATCATAGTTTTTGTTGTGGAATGATCTCCACGCTTTCCAATTAGGATCTTGCAAAGGATCCATGTCTTGCTTGACAGGCCAGGCACACGAAATTCCAATACAAATAGCTAACAGCACTAAGCACTTCATGATGAACCTATGATTAAAATGTAAAACAAAGTACCAGTATTGTTAGTGCACCAGTTATAAATCCGCCATTCTCATCTTATTACCAGTTTTTTTTATTTTTGTAACATATATTATGTACATGTATGTTTGTTACTATTTTTTTTCATTTTTTGGAGATACTAGCATCATTGTGTCACTTTTCAATCCGAAGCAAAATAAAGTTATCTATGTATAAGATAAATAATTTATAATGGAGGTAAATAATGAAAATGAGTTGGCAACCGATGTTAGTTTGCCATTTGGTGTTTTTGTATGTCATATTATTTTTAACCATAAGCACAAATCTTGCAAAATCCTGTAAGAAGGTTACAGAGAATTGTACTAAACAGTGGCATCTCTGGTGTTGATTTTCCCAAAATTTGCAGCACAGATATGGTGCCATTGACATTTCCTTCATCTAAATTCTCGAAAGCTGCGCATGTTTGCACCATTGATTTATTAATTAATTAATTAATATCACCAACAGAGATTTATTAATTAATTAATATCACCAACAGACGCTAAAACTATGATGCGACCTGTGTCTGAAATACACAACAATAATCTAGAACTGATCAGAGGGTAGTGGACCATTGTTTTACCTTATGAATTTTTTTTTTGTTTTATTTTAGATTTTCATTTTGCTTATGCTGAACAAACCAGTACAAAATGCTGACCGGATAACAATTTTTTTTCAAGCACATCACGCGGACCACGTGATAAGCTTTGTTACGTCAGAAAAATCTATTTTCTTAAAAGTGAACAAAATAAGTTCACAGAAGTTTGGAAATAAGTTTTAAGACAAGGCTTTCAGTTTGAAATAATAGAGATTTTTGTGACAAGTAGGCTTAATTTATCAACTTGAGTCTTCTGGAAATTTTCGATGTGAATAGATTCAACTTTTAATTTACTGTAAGTGCAAATTTCGGCACAATTACATGACGATTCACTTTGTCGATTAACTTCTCATATTGTTAGGAATCAAATACAAGTATTTTTTCCACAATAGTACAATTATCTAGCAGGAATTCTGTCAGAGGAAAATTCGCCGGTAAAAACGATGTGTTTCCATCCATAACGCACTGTTTACTATTGTCACGTTGCTGTCATCGCCTAACGATGAAGAATTCTTTCCCAAATATACCAGTACACAGTGAAACTGAGGAAGAACTCACCTTGCAAAGTAAAGAAATAATACTCAGTTGATTTTACAGAGAGTCTTTATAGACCCAGGTCACACTCAATTAGTAGCGAAGAGAACGAACTATCCACGTTTTCCTCATATTCCGTGTTTTTATGCCGCCGGCTTGAGTCCCGCTGTTCATGGCACATGATTGGCTAATTTTATTCCGGCGCGATTTGATTGGTCAATTATGACTTGCATCAGCAAGCCTGCGGTGTCACGAGACTCTCACAAGATTGTTTCCCGCGCTTTCAATGCACGTACGCATTTATCCACTCTTTTCGTTATTTATTATTTAGCTGTTGTAGTGTAGTCAGTGTCTTGTTTACGCGATTATCAATCTTTCAGAATTTTTACACAAGTTCGCTTTGTTTTTCCTTTCCTCGTCCCACAT
>OMLO01001619.1_pt1 | contig 17525 bp, 12 predicted proteins | sample 1674811 | NCBI WGS metagenome assembly OMLO01 (sample SAMN06265003, study PRJEB25207) | coral metagenome | isolation source: Coral host | place: Mexico:La Bocana,Puerto Morelos, Mexico | collected 2008-11-13 | reverse complement strand
ATGACAGGTATATTGCGAAATCACAACGTGACCAGCTCCCAGATGGCTTGATAGCTCAGTTGGTAGAGCACTGCACCGGTATCGCAGTGGTCATAGGTTCGGATCCCGTTCAAGTCTGAATTTTTTTCAGGCTTTAAGTTGTTTAAGCTGCTCAAGTTGTTTGAATAATTGCGATGATCAATTTCGACTTCTATCTTTTAGCGCAGTTTATATATTCACTTACATGAATGGCATGTGTCAATCACGTGTTTCTCTTTCAATGATCAGATATCAGATATTTTTTTTACAGACTAGTTGTCGCCGAGTTTTTTTGCCCCTTGTTGTTATTTTCTGCTGTCTTCACTTACGCCTTTATTTCATTGACAGGTGGCAATCACTCAACGTTCGCACGCTGGATATCCGTGACCGTCTGGAAGACACTGGTACCGAGTGGCGTCAGCTGCTGATGGACTTGCAGGAGATTATCGATTGGATAGCACGTGCTGATCAGGAACTAACTCTTCAGCAACCAATCGGAGGAGACCTTGAAAGCGTGCAAAACCAGAACGAGATGCACCAGGTAACGATACTGTAACTTTGCTTTGAGAAACAGATAATGTCCACGTACATAATTTAAGGATATTTTCGCGCCAAATGAAGTCTATTGTTCATAAATTGCACCATAAGCCCAGAAAAAGCGGTAAACAAGAGAGGTAGATAGATGATGCAGCCTTTCATCTTTCCTGTGTTTCGCTCCAGGCCTCTGTCTGGTTGTAGATAAGACCAAAAACACTTGTAGAGGCATTAGCATATTTTGCGGTAATAATGATTATCACCATTATTGTTACTTATTTCAAGCTTACAGCGTGTAGAGTCGTGTGTAAATCATAAAGAAAGATGCAATCAGCTAGAGTAGTTAACATTAACAGTTTGGGACTAAAAGGCTTGCGGTTTTGGCGAAGATGTGCATTGCTATTCCTGAGAGGACTCGTTTTGAAACAGAGGCACAGGATAACTCGGAAATGGTCTAATGCTTTGATGAGCACTGACTGTCCCATCCCCACTTGTAGCATGTCTGCAAAAAAAGGAAATCCGGAAACCTGTTTCCGGATTCACCGGGTATCTGCGTCTCTCAAGCTATATATGTTATTTGCCGGCTGGGAGGTCCGTATAGTGAAAAACTGTGACCGAGGCCGCAGGCCGAGGGCAGCATTTTCAAGTCCGAGGTCGCAGTTTTTCACTATACGGACCGACCCTAAGCCGGTAAATAACTTATTTATTTTTTACCAACCTCTCACACGAAAGAAAACTCACGGAAAAAAACTCACGCAAGCGTTACTGTGACCGTGGTCAGAGATAGGAAAATCCGGACAGCGCTAAGAACCAATCAGATTCCAGGATTCGTTACCCTGCCCGCTTGGAAAAAAATAAATTCAGATATTTGTATCAAGAGGCTGACTGTAATCACTTCTCTCTCCAGGCGTTCAAAGGAAAGCTAAATGTGAGGAGATTAGTAGTGGACCGCGCTCTTGATTCGGCCCGAAGAGTCATGGAAGAATATGAAACGGAGAGATCTGCTGACGAGCCGAAGGATTCACCGCGGTCACGCATCGCGCAGAATCTTAAACGACAGATCGACACTGTGAGCGAACGCTGGTCAATGCTGTGCCAGCGATCAGAAGATTGGCAGCAATGGATTGACGAAGTTCTCAGAGTAAGTCCTTGTTCGAAAGCAAAGGCAACTGTTTTATTTTATTTTTCTGTTATGAGGAACAAAGTTGATTGAGGGAATGATTATGAAACCTGGCGAAGGTGTTTGTTGTATGTTTTTGCTGGCTATTTCGGGTTTTACTTTGCACAACATCTGGCAAAATACAAAAGGTGTTACAGTGCATATGTGTTCATACAACTAACCAATAAAAGCATCGCAAATGCGTGGTTCATGCATAGTCTATGATCATGAAACAGAAGACATGCAGAGTCAAGTACCTTCCAACATAAATCTAATCCTACAGATTTGATATTTACCGGGCATCTCATCCATTTCTCTCTATTAACTTTGCGAGGAAGAAAGAAAAATAATATGTTCGCGTAATAGGATCCAAAGCATTTTTAAGACTGTATAAATATTTTCAAGTTAGTTCCGGCGAAGGATCAATAGGAGAGGGAGGGGGAGGGAAGAACGATATTGGTGACCGAGAGGGGACAGGAGTAGTGCAATTAGGGTGGCGCTCCCAAATCACACCTCCTTAATACGGTAGACGGAGTTTTATGTTCCTTTTGAAGATTAAACAGGGATTTCTTTTATTGTTATCCTTTTCGGACTTCTTTCGCGTATTTGTACCGAACACTGAAATAGCGACTTAATTTTAATCCGACGAAAACAACAAACTTCTGATTTGAGATTAAAGGTGCCGTGTGGCGGTCCGGAGTATCGTGTGTCTGGCATCGCTAATTGTTTGAGTGATTATGTGTTTTGATATATTCAAAGTCTGTCTATATGCGTAAGTGTAGGACCCCCTTGCGAGTTCAGGCTCGTTCATTGTAGCAACTATCACCTTCTTTCGGATGCACCTTTTCTCAAGGATTGATATTCAAGTGTGAATAATGAGGTAAAAAGTGTTACAGCTCATGTAGCACCCAGGCCATATCCGGCTAGCCCAGCGCATCAGCGGTCAATACTGGTTCGTATTTCACATTGAGTGTCGCGCTGTGCTGATTTCAATTAAATATAGATCAAATTGGTAAAGTCAAGATCGTTCTAACTTTGGACCGAGATGGTGAGTGTTACAATAGGTGCTGGTTTATTTCACGCACTGAATAGTTGAAGTTTTGAATTCGCTGTTGAAACAAGGAGGAATTCAATGAATTTTAAGTTGTTTTTCACGGAGGAGTGGAAATATTCGAAGCTATCGTTCACTTAATCTGTTGTTCGAGCCATTAATTCACGTGCTTTAACGAATCCGGCTGTCGATTGTTTTCGTGTCCTGTCGATGTGCGATCCAGTATTTTTTTATTCTTAGTTCGATATTTAACAAACCGGTTTCTCAAAGACGTGCGTTTTAAAATTCTGGGGCAGAAGGAGCACTGACAACTTGACCTCGGAGTACGGTTTAGCACATGTATCAAGGTGAAATATCACATTGTTCAGCGTACTATTGTGTAAAATGCAGTGCTCCCGGCTTTTTGTTTGAAACCAAGTTTTCGAGAGCGAAACACGTTAAGCTGTTTCTTGGTAAACACGAGTCTGTAATGAATTAGATGGAGCGATACACTACAGATAAGTTTACTTGTGAAATACGATTATGGATGTACCTTGTGTGTGTTTTCTGTATGCTATCCTGCACAGTCGAGCCTTCAGCTGGGAAAAGTCGCAAGGATAACAGTCAAATTTTTTTGTTTAGTTTAATATTTAGGTTACTATTTAGTTCTGCTCTTTTTCTTTCTGAACAACGTTTTGTTGCATAATAAGTTTGGGCTAGTTTACAATCATTTCACACGCTGCATGTAATTGAGCACGTGGCGTGATTTTTTTATCGCGTGTTCTGACGTATTAAAAAATTTCTGCCATTTTATCGCACAAGTGTATATTTTACAGAGGTGGGAGAAATCAAAACATCCGAGACTAGTCTGTTTAAGTAACGAAATGGTAGGACTGCCTTGGCCCTCGCATGTGTTTTCTTTACCAATTGTACGAGAGCGGATGAAGCTGTAATCCACGTCTAGTTGCAAAAAAATCTTGTGCATTGAGTCATTAGACCATTTAATGTTTTGGGTTTATCATTTCAGTGCATATGGAATGTTTACGTATTATTTTCAAATTGAATTTACTGTTGAACAAATACTATGCTGACCTTGTGTGTTAGTTTATTTCCACGCCTTCTTATTAGTGTCAATATACTTTCGATTGGCTATTAAGTGAAGTTCAATGGGTTACGAAGTCACGTAATTTGTTACTGAACCATGTTTCACACCAAATTGTATCAAAATTGAATGAAATCTCAAAGGAATAGTGTTAAAAATAGATAAAATTCGAGGGAATTAAAGGTAAACATTGAAGGAGGTTGGAAAAAAACACGATCGTGGCTCAATTTCCGTTGATAGCCTTGATAAGTACCTGTGATTAATACAAGACGTTGCGTGGACCATATTGTTCATTTAAGGGTCGTTTCGCTAGTTATGAAATTGATATTTTATTAAATTAACTACGTCGCGGTTTGGGTATCTTGAAACTATTTTCATGTTCCTTCAATTTTAAGGTAACTCTACACAGAGCCACTATAACTCAAAATAGCATGGCTGGGCGTCTTAAAATAGAAGTTTGAATCTACTCCCAGAAGAATCATTTTACTTGACTTCCTCCAAAATCGCTCTTCATTTCACTGTTTTACTGAACCTTACTTTTGGGGCTATCCTCTAAACCTTGAATTGTACGACGGTTTGTTTTTGTATTATGGAATGTTTAAGGCGTGCTTTGGTATTTTGTCCGAAGTAAATATTTTCCAAAAGTTGATGGTTCTGGGTGTTGCTCTGGTTGGTTGACAGAAAAACGATACTAATCTGCATTCACACGTGATTATCTAATTCAAGCAGCTTGGTTCGTAAAAAGGGGGGTTCAAATTCCTGTTATATTTATTAAGTTAATTTGCTTTGATGTCCCCGTGTGAAATTCAAGTATCTGTACACAACTATCTCATTATTATCCGGGATTTTTGTGGTTGTATTATGAAAAGGGAGAGTTGCAAATAGGCTCTTAACACAGTACCGGCATTCGACAAAAACGAACTGGGACAAGGGAGCCAGAAAAGAGGAAGAGAGAGTCACAGATAACTAGCTGTCTACGAGTCACCAGCTAAAGGTTGTGTTTTTTTTTTTCTTCTTGTTCTTATTGGGTGCTGCTTTGAGAAAATTAGCAAACAGTTGATTTGATTGCTGAAAAGGTGCAGTTTTTAGTCGTAACATCAAGAGACAGGAAGAGTTTTCTTTGTTTGCGGAAATGTTTCGAATATTTTAATTGTTGGGAGAATTTTGGTCCGCGTACCTTACGGTCTTGTGATAGTTTGTATACGAAAAGATCAGGTTTGAATGTACGTGCAAAAAGTGACTTGCAATTTTTTTGTTTTGTTGTCGCTTGAGATTTGCGGTGTTATAATTCTCCTAATGCTTTAGCGTATTTTAATTACCTTTAGTGGGTTCTTGCGCGAAAAAATTAAACTCGCTCGTGTTATGCTATAATCCTACGAATTTAGGTTATAAGTATGGCCATTTAAATCATGATGTTTGTTAAGACTTCCGGCTAGGTATAATATCGTTTTTTGTCACACCCTACTCAGTGTGTTAATTTTGGCGTGACATTTATGCATGCGAATACTGCTTGCAGGGGTTTCGTTGCCCGCCTGTTTTCACCATCTGCAGTAAAATTTTTCTTATATTAGTTTAGTTCAAATAGTTGTACCAAACGCTAGATAGCAGTGCTGAAGTGCGAAACCCAAACACTGATCGCAGGTCTCCCTTGAAAACCAGTTTCCTTCTTACTGAAAACATTAATGAAACGCGTGAAACGTGAACAGTGAAAGCAGAGCATATATGTGTTGGTTGCTGCTGTATTTTTTTCCTATTTAGTAGAGAAATACCAGTGTATAAATGTACTGGATTTCGAACTCTTGTCATGCCAACTCCATGCCCTTTTAATATTCCTATAATCTTTTTTTATGCACAGAAGTTGCAGCTTTTCCAGGGCCAGATGGAAGAGATAGACGCTCGTTTAACTGAAGCGGAGCAAGTCAAATCGAACTGGACGCCAGTACAGGATCTTGTCATCGATTCCTTGTCAGAACAGATGGATGAACTCAAGGTAACGATAACTAAGGCGCTTTCCACACTGCGCCGGAGAAATTAAGGTGCAGTTTTTTTTGTACGGTTAGGTCTACCGTCCACACTGACTAATAAGTCACGAAAATGGAGCTTTTCGAAGACGCTCTTCAGACGGTACGGGAAGTTGAAATCACCGGCTTTTCGTTTTAGTGTGAACGGAATATATTTTGAGAACGGAGCTTTTCGAAAACGTTGTAGCCACGATAATCACGTGATTTCTCTGACCCAGTTTTCCTCAAACACAAATCTAAAATGACTAGTGATTGGTTCGTTTTTATATTCCACCAGCGCAGTGTGGACTGAGAACATTAGATGTGTTTTCAGAGTGAAACCTCTTATCAAATTACTCTCCTGTTTGGTTGTTTCAATCTTTTTCTGTTTCTGAAGTCTCCTTGGTAATCATTACTTGGGGGTCACACAACAGGGCTACCGTCAGTGTAAAGCAGCATTGTGTGACAATCCTTCATCACGGTGTAATAACGCAGCGTATACTGAATTATTATTTTTTCAATGATCTCTAACTTCCTCATGATCTGTACCTGTTGGTACGCCTGAACGCTATAAATCAACTTTCAACTGAGGAAACTACGTAGTCGTTTTCTACTTGCAATTTTTTTTGTGAAAATGATTCAAATTGACCTTGATTACGTATAATTCCTCACGATTTACGTTACGTTTTTTTTGTCTGGTAAGCTTACTAAATTGATATTTGTTGTCTTGCAGAATCTCCAAGAACGAATCGCGTCTCTCCAGAACATGTTTGAGACTCTCAGTAGCACAGAGGGCGAGCTCAGACGAAAGGGCGTGTCTCTCTCGCCAGCCCTGCAAAACCGGATTGATCAGTTGTACCGACGATGGAAACAGCTGCAGATTCAACTGTTGCAGAGGCAACACGCCATGCAAGAGGCTTACTCGAGTATTGATATGTCCTCGATACAAGGACTACAGGGTTAGTAAACAACCTGAGCCAAGGGCTGTACCTTTTAGAGAACTGAATCTTATAGCTGAGTACGCAAAGAGCCACTGGTGGAATTCTTGTTGTTTCTGTTGTTGTTCTTATAACGGCTTAAATGGATCGAAAATAACTATAACCAGCGTATTCTTTTCCGAAGTAGTTTCCTTAGCGTTTCAAACCGACGTAAGCGTCTGGTGACAGACGAAAACAAATTGAAGGTATTTCAAGTGATCTTGTGTGTCACAAGTTACTTTTGTTTCAAGAGCTGTACCTGTTAGTTGCAAGCAAGCAAACTTCTTTATTTTCTTCAATAGCGAGTGTCGAGCCGCCCTGGGAACGAGCAGTAGCTCTGAACAAGGTTCCTTATTACATCAAGTAAGTGTGGTTTCTTTGTCTTCTGGTTTATTTGTGTTCTTTGTTTGTCTTAATGATGTTTTCCAGTTATTTTCACATACTGTTAGATTTTAAAATGAATCTGGACAATAAGCCCTTTTTCTTTGTAAATTTCATACCCTGACTTGACTTAATTGCTGTTTATGTTATTATAATTAATCGTTTACTCTTTTCATTTTCATTGTAATCTTTCGTTACAGTCATAAGACGGAAACAACACAATGGGACCATCCAAAGATGACAGAGCTCTACCATCAAATTGGTGAGTCGAAGTCCACGTCTTAAATTGTTTAATCAAAATGATTACAGTGAATTGTTTAGTCGCTGCAGCTTTGAATATAGAGTAACGACGCTGTTTCTGTCAGATATTTAAGGAATGACTATGTTCACAAATTTTGAAATTTCTCTCTTCTAGCCGAACTGAATGACATCAAGTACAGCGCTTACAGGACAGCCATGAAGCTACGCTGCATCCAAAAGGCTTCTAGTTGTAAGTTAAACATTTAATGCCATTTGTTGTAATCTGTACGGTTTCCTATAAGTATTTGCATTGTCTCTCGTGAAACAATAGCGAGACATTCTAAATCCTTCTTAACTTTGCCATTTATTTTATATTTACATCTCAGTTCATTCTTTGCTATTAGCTGAGTGGTGTAGAACCGGGATTGAAAAAATTGGTTGTAGAATTTGAATCTTCCGAGATTTCTGAAGTCTTGTTTTCAGACAAAAAACATGACCAAAGTATTTGATTTTATCACCAGTGGACCTTGTGACTCTGACCAACGTCGTCTCAGCATTGGACCAGCATAATCTTAAAAACGCTTCTAACGACTTGTTGATCGGTGTTCCGGAGATGGTCAAAGTGCTGACGACCATCTACGAGAACATTGAGGTGCCCGCGGATTACACGATGATAAGTAACGAGTTTAGTGTGGATCTGACGCTTAACTGGCTCCTGAACGTCTATGACAGGTAAGGTGTAAACAGTGGTATGAACGTTAACCGAACCTTTGTTTCTTGAACAAGAGAATGGAATGTCTGTGATGTGGTTAGCAGACGTCAGCGTGCTCGCAGACTCGTGTAGGAACCTGACGCGCAAACTGCCGTCAACGGTAGCGTCCGCAAGCTAATCAAGTATGAAATTACTCGATGTCAACGCACCCTCTCAGCCCACAGTGACAATTTCTATTAGCAAGTCTTGTAAGTCTCCGTCAAAATTCAGAAAAAAATTGAAAAACAAATTATTAGGTAATAGATACAAGTTTCTCTATGTAATTCGGGTTCCAATCTTTGAATAATGAAAAGTTAATAATTTCATGCATGTGCTTGGCTCGTCAGTAATGTATCCTGTTAGTCTAAGCTTTCTTTTCTGTTTCAATTTTACCGTCTGCTTTGAACTCTTGTAGTTCTTAGATTGCAAAGTTAAACGTTTCTTTGTTGTTTCAGCGGCCGAGTAGGAAAGATCCGAGTGCTTTCGTTCAAAATTGGTCTTGTTACAATGGCAAGAGCTCATCTGGAAGACAAATACAAATGTAAGTACAGTATATTTAAGTTTACTCCCTCTTATTGTTAGAAGTAGTCTGTGCTGCTTTCCTCGTCGCTCTAAAACAGCTTTGTTGATATTTGCTTTTACAGATATGTACCGTTTAGTGACGGATGAAAAAAGCCTTATGGACCACAAACAACTCGGCCTGCTGTTACACGATTCCCTACAGGTAAACAAATGTGCTTCACGTCTCTTCAACAGTACTTTAATGAATTACTGAATGTATCGTTTATTAGAAGGCGTGGCAGCGTAGGAATATGAGGCGCGGTGGCTGTTGGGGGCTTCGTCGTCTATTTGGGTACCTTCAAACTGTTGGGAAACCTGAGAAAATGGTGGGGGAGGGGAGGCTTAATGTAATGGACTAAAATTCCAACCAGGGGAACAGCAACACTTTTGTGCTCATGTGGCGAAACTGAAGTCCTCGCGCTGTTAAGATCTACCATCTGTGCTTGTCCTAAACACTATAACATCAGTCTGAATCTCATCATCTGTTTTGTAGATTCCTCGTCAGCTAGGAGAGATTGCGGCTTTCGGTGGAAGCAATATTGAGCCGAGTGTAAGAAGCTGCTTCAATAAGGTAAGCAATGAGCCACGTCAAATAAATCAGCAATTATAAGATCAATCGATTATTTCTCCGAAGATTTTACAACTTGCTGTTGACGGAGAGTTGATCGTTGTAAACTCTTTCAAACATACACCCGGCTCACTCCAGAGCGATGTATGACTAAGTGATGTATGTTATACATTTGGTGTAATTCGCTGTTGTCTTTCTTGAACAGGCGGATGCAAAGCAAACTATTGACTGCGCGCAGTTCATGTCTTGGCTCTCGGTTGAGCCTCAATCAATTGTTTGGCTTCCTACTCTTCACAGACTCGCTGCGTCTGAGGCTGGTAAGTCACGTAAATTTACTGATTAATCTCTCATTACCGTTTTAATACATCATCAAACAAATAGGTGACGAGAATACAAAATTTGATGAGATAAATGTACTTATCAATTTTGAAATATGATCAGTAGTGATTTTAATAGTTTGCCAATGTCGCCCTTTTAGTTTTCATGATGCAATCCTGCATATTAGCATTTTGGTGTCAAAGACGCATTTAAGCGTCTTATTTTGTCGAGTGTCAAGATTGGCTTTTTACTATGTATGATATGTGGCTTATTGGGACTATAAAGGGGAGACTTTCGATTTTCTCCACCACGTACAAGCTCCTCGTTTTGTTTCCGGAAAAGTTGTTTTTTTCTTATTTACGTAATTTACCGGTACTTTTTATATTTTTTTTCTCTCAGTGAAACACAAAGCTAAATGTAGCATCTGTAAAGAGTATCCCATTGTCGGCTTCAGGTTTGTAGTACTTTTTTGTCTGTTAAATTTTTTTGTATTTCCTACTCTCTCTTGCTTCGCATGCATGAAGTGTAAATTAAAGTTAACCAGTATTTCTTTTTTGTAGATTCCGGTGTCTGAAATGTTTTAACTACGATTTGTGCCAGGTACGTTGCATTATGTTGGAATTAACCATTAAATAAATTACAGAATAATTTGCGGTCAAATGAATTCACATTCGTGTTGTAACTCTTCTTTTCAGAGTTGCTTCTGGTCGGGCCGAGTCTCACACGAGCACCGTCTCACTCATCCAATGCATCAGTACTGTTTGTCGGTAAGTGATGGCTTCTCTCTAGTGGTCAATTTCCCTCTATGATACGTGTCTGCAGGGAATCGTGATAGCTGTGTATACCAAAACAAATCTCCAGTCCAAGATAATGGGGGAGTGAACACCGTTCCGGGCAGGCACGTCTCATGGAGGAAATTGGCCATTTCATGGGCATTAAAACTGAGTGTTCTCTAGTCTGAGTACTACATGTTGTGTGGCAACTGTTAAAACTACCGCTTCTCTTCTCGCAGAACTTAAATTTACCAAACCAGCCCTCTTGTCGCGTCTACTATGTTAACAGCTTGTAATCTTTTGTTGTCTTGTTCTGAGGACCATTTCTGAAAAGATACATAATCCAAACGTCTCTCTAAACAAGTCTCTGCATCTACTTTGCGATACCGACCTCGTTTCCAGGGGGGTTTCAGATGAGAGACCCTGGGAACGAGGTTGGTGCCTGGTGCTCTTTTCGTAGCAAAGGAACTCATCAACGAGATTACCTCGCTACGCAATTCTCAATTCTTCCTCTAATAGCATAGCAAACGTACGACGGCCGTTATGGAGAATTTGTATGATAATCGTGAATATTTCTGTTGCTTTTTCAAGACCACGTCTGGTGAGGATGTACTGGACTTCTTAGCCATGGTTCGAAATAAATTCAAGAAAAGACGGTACAAGAATAAGCCGCCACGAAAACTTGGTTATCTACCGATTCAGACTGTGATGGAAGGAGGAAATCTCGAGACGTGAGTACAGAAATCGAAATGTTCTTTTGGTTTCCAAGTTTTGCGACCGATGAAGGGGTTTTACTCGAAACGTATCTGAAAACACCACACATGAGCACTTTTTGACAATTTTATCGAATGTAATTCATTTCAAAGTGCTACACAGCAGTACTTTGTTTTCATTCCTAAAGGACGATTTTTTTGTTTTATTACGTGAGCTTGTCGCCTGGAGATCTGTTTTGTTGCCTAGCAATATCGTTAAGTGTGTTCTCTTCATGTCAAGTAACATCCTACGCAGACGCTCTTTACGCTCGTCACGCAATTGTGGGGGATATTGCGTGACGACCCCTAAGAACGTGTTAAGAGGAACCAAACCGTTCTTTGTTTTGTAGTGTATCATTTTTAACGTGTATGCTTCTCTTTCGTTGTAGACCACCCATGCCATCCCCTCAGCAAAATGTGAACAACGAGGTACACAACAGACTGGGCATGTTCGCTCACAGGTGAGTTATTTATCAACATATAATTTCTCCTTATAATGTTAGTGCATTGTTCAGCAGACAGTTGGAAGAGTAAAGAAAATCATCAGTTGAGGGATGTTGTCTCCAGCTGTGTATCCGTATAAAACGTAATAAACACAACTGAAAGTGTATTTTTCTTGTTTTGTTTAATTGAAGGTTGGCCGAGGCAGAATCAGAAGGAGGAAAATACAATCCGCACGAGTTGTGAGTCTTACACGTATAAACTAGTACTTGCTTATAACCATGCAGTTGTGATTTTTTTTTGCCCTCTCACTCAAATGCATATTATAGCTTTTTTTTGCTGGCTCACCGTGTGGATGTGGTGGCATTTCTCTTCCTTTTCTTTTTTCATTATTAAGTGGTGTTCTGACTCTCTCGTGTCTTCTCCGAGGTGATGATATGCTTCTACTGGCTATCTTGCAATAAGAAATGTTGTTCCATTTGATCTCGGCTAAAATTTTGCTTCATGCGTGTAATTGCATTGATTGTAATCTTTGGTGTATTGTTTTCAGGGATGAAGAACATCAGCTCATAGCGCAATACTGTCAAAGGTATCCACCGGTTCTCTTGTTTATTCAAAATTATAGTTGATCTGAGCTTTTAATTTCGCCCAGTGTCACTAAGTGGGTGTCTTATTAGCTGTTGCGAATTTCACCACTGAAACCAATAATCTTCGTTTTTTCTGTCTCTTTGCAGCCTGAAGAGCGATACGACAGAAGCGGTAAGCTTCTCAGTGAGTGTATTCATTGACACTTTTTAGTTCTGTCTGAAGTGATTTTTTTAAGAGTTTGCTTTAGTTAAATGCGTTTTTCTGCCTGCGTTTTTTTAGCCTAAAAGCCCAACCCAGATTGTGATGGCACTGGATGCGGTAGAAAAAGAGGATTTAGAAGCTGAACTTCTCAAGTTAGAGGAAGAAAACAGGTTGGCTATGTTGCTTTGTGGTACCCGCTCTCGCATGTGTAAAATGCACAGCTTATTAATTATCAGCGCCATTTTGATTTCATAGTCATCAAAACATTTTCTGCCAGAGAAAAGCGTTTAAGTGCCACTTATTGCGTTTGTTCTCAGGGACCTCCAAGAGGAATACGAACGTCTTAAATCCATCAGAGACCAGTCTATCCCTCTCTCTAACGGTGAGGTCTCTTCGGGAGGGCCACAGAATCGAGACTCTGAACTGCTGGCAGAAGCTAAACTGCTGCGTCAGCATAAAGGTCGACTGGAGGCTAGGATGCAAGTATTAGAGGATCATAATAGACAGCTGGAGGCGCAGTTACAACGTCTCAGACAACTGCTCGATCAGGTACAGCGTGAGTTCACTATTAAAAAATGAAAAAAATTGTATTCTACCATTGATTAAGAGTGCTCCTTATCCAAAAAACATTTTATCTTTCCTTTTGAATGCAGCCCGGCCAAGATAAACAGAGCGGGGCCCAGTCCTCAGAACGTACCACGCCGTCTTCTTCTATCAGTTCGCTAGGAGACGGACCATATTCCCCGGGAAAGACCGCACGATCTGGAAAATCGCGCGGAAACGATAGTGATTCCGAATCGGAGCCCGGTGGAACGGGCCCTATAGTTCCAGGCCCGGTTACCAACGGATTTTCCAGTAAAGGAAATGAAGATCCGGCTTTGAAAGAAGTCATGAGCCAGATCAGTTCATCCTTTCCTCCAGATCAGAAAAGTGAGTGAGGAGGCACGGTAAAGCGCGTTTTTGTTTCTTGATTGATGTTTGTTGTTAGTGACTAACGCTGTTAACTCTTGTGTAGTGTCTGCTGAGGCCTAACCAGTGGAATCTAACACTACATGACTGTTGACTGGTAAGAGATGTTATGCTACGAAACTTTAACCAGTCTCAGACTACCCGAAACACACTCGAATTGGCCTCCTAATCTGAGTTTCAGTGTCGAGGAAAACATTTTTGTCAGCAGTGCTTAATAAACTGCCATTGCCGGTTTTTTTTTCTGAAAAAATCATTGCAACTTAAGGTAAAGCGTGAGATTTCCTCGTTTTTTTTTTATGCGAAATCGTCACGTTAAACAGTATCTTCTCTAAATTGTGCAACTTTTTTCGTCAACGGTACTGCTTGTTCAATAGCATCTTTTTTGACGATTGTTTGGTTTGTCACGGAACACGCTTTATAGGTGAATGTTACGTGACCAACTAATTTAATAGACCACTGTCACGCAACTCTTCTTTCTTCGCTATGTCCACTTGCACATGTTACCAAGTGCACTTGCATCATAATAAACTACCATTCACTAACATTTTCATAACCCGTAACCTGCACATTAATATAATTTTAACTTAAGAACGGACCAGTATTCTTTTGAGGACAACTTCCAATAAAACATTTAATGCCTGCACAGCAAAAACTGATGAAAGAAAGTCAAGCGAGGGGAGCCATAGGAAAATATTCGAGCAAGTGTTTTCTACTATTTTCTTCATATTTTTCTGAATTCGTGCACAAGCTGTTGCCCATAAAAAAATATTATGCACAACCTAAAGGCGAGAAAAAGAATTCATACCTCAGAAAAAGCCCAACCCCCCCCCCCCCTCCTCAAAAATAATGGTCCGTCCCTTAGTATGAAGACTCATAGCGATATCTTACAAGATTAAGCTACTGTTATAAGCATACTCAAACGCAAAGGATTATATCTATCCTTTGATGCATACATCAGTTTTGGGAATGCTTGCTAATATTTCTTGCCATTGTGAAATGGACCTATCATTCTACCAGTTCTATGGATGTATTGCGTTTTAATCGTGCATGATTTGGCAACATGTCGGTGGAAATACGGGTCTTGCAGATGAATTTTTGCATGAGAAAAAAGCAATATCTAGTTTTTCAGTTACCTAATCGGACCATTAGAGTCTTGCAGTTTAGACTTGTGTTTCTCAGACTTCGTAGTTAACCTGCTGCAATTTTGCATCTTTTTCCAGGCACAGATCCCGTTGGTCATTTGTTTGCAACGGCAAAAGATGTCAACAAAGCTGTGGAATCTTTAGTTCAAGTAATGACGGACGATGAGGCCGAGGAACAGTATTAAATATAAAGGCACTAGATAATTAACACATTTTATTCGGGAAGACCGTTTGAGAGCATTTCATAATAGGTTCGTTACAGCTTTAGTGTACGTATTACATTGATTTCCCACGGCAACTCTTTTCGAATAAGTAATAAACTTCGGTCATATTATAGTTCTCTAAAGTAGCTGTCGAGATGAGTCAAAGATCTCCGAAGATGATCGTATTCGTCTCGAGTATCTTTGGTGGAGTTAATAGGTTTCAAGTGATAACCCAGAAAAACGGGTTTGACGCGTTAATTAAAGCTGGGCTGCAGTTTATTCATGAAGAAAAACTTCTCGATATAAGCCGTGAAACAACAGTAAGTTACTAGAAAGTTTGCGTAATGGATTTCTAAATTCGTTATTACACAATTTTAAAGTAATATTAAGTTTATTAATTTGTAGTGTATTGAATAATTTTCGTCGAAATTTTGAAATGTTTAAATTACCATGGAAACGTTATGAACAATTCCACGGTTGACAATGTCGAATCATGATTTTCTTTCTTTGTTAAATGGTCAATTCACCATTTCATTTATCTAAGGTAAGAGTCGTTTAAGTAAGATATAATACGTAACGGAAGTGTTGAAGTTTCGTGCTTCTTGTTAGCCTGTAACCAGGCTCCTGGCGAGAACGTGGAAAAAAAATTCGGAGAGCGAAGTGATCATGGCTGAGTGAGGCGTTGGCTTCCTCCTTCGTTCGCACTGGCCGGCAGCCTGTTCACATGCTAGTTTCTTGCAGGCTAGTTTCTTATCTGATATCCAGCCATACCAATAAAGCTAGTTTAAGTTGGGGCTTCAACCTTATTGTTAGTTTTATGAATATTCACCAGAAAATCTCCCAAGCGAAGCGCTATGTCCTTGCGTATTTTAATTTGTTCTTCCTTCCCCCGGATGGTTAGTGCCCAGTTAATAAATTAACTTTTTTGCGAGGGGGGGAGGGGGTGGCTTATGTTTATCTGACATTTTGCTGTACTCAATTCTCTTACGGTTTACATGGCTTGCAAGGAAGTTTCGTTGTTCCTAATGGCGTAATGATGGAATATTTTCGTATTGAATAATGTTATTTTCATATTATTAGTTGAATGGTATGTAAATTTTATACCGTAATAAACTGCTATTACTTGCTAAAATCTATTTTACAGTTTATGACTGGTCTCGCAAGAAAGCCTTTAATTATGTTTTCCTAGATACACGAGGGACACAAGATGATTCTTTATGTAGCACAACCTTTACTACCCTGGTTCCAGAGGCGATTTATAAGGAGAGAGAGACGATGGAGAGAGGGCGAGGAGCGAAGCGAGGGAGAGGAAAAATCGCCTCTGGTAGAATCCGTTCGAAATCTCATTTCCATGGTAAGCCCAAGTACAGAAATTGAACCTCGACGATGAATGGCTTAACGACTCGTTATTGGCGAGAAACAGCTTCACTACTAAAAGTCATGTGACTCGCAGTGTACATAGACAATGAAGGCACATGCTCTTGAGGAAAATGTTTTTACCTGTATGACAAGTTTCCTTACACTAAAACGACGCGAAAGTAACGTTCACTTACAGTCGCGTCGTATTTTCAACTCTCCTCTCCTCGATGTTTGGATATTCCGATGAAACGCTGTCTCTCGTGTTTGATATATTACGTAAACAACGCTTACTCCGTGTAAAAGCATACAATATACCTTGCAATTTGTTTACTGGCACATACAGCACTAAACTCGGTAGCCGATATCTCGTGCACAATTAAATCAACAATCTCGTTTGTTTTATTGATCTAATCTGAAAAGGTAAGAAACGCGGGTCGAAAGCCAAGAACTGACACATTTATTGCCAGGAATAGTCAACGTTGTCTCAATCCCCGGCGAACATTAACGAGACAAGTAAAGAAAATTAAAGATCTCCGTTTATCATGCAAACACCAATGAAACACCCGGTGTGCTTTGGGTAGGTAATCAAATGATTTCGAGTGCAATCTGTAAAGCGTAAAAATTCATTCACTCTCCGATTCAGAGAAATGCATTTTTATGCTTTGAAAAGCAGTCTTGATTCACAGTTGAATTGAAGAACTTGACCATAGAGTAAAAGAAAAGTATCGCGGTGTTCGAGCTTATCGAGAAGATGAAACTCTTCAGTCCAGAACAAGTTGCTTACCCAAAATGCAAAAATCTACCAAGAAAAGGATTTTCTCCGAGGCACTGAAGGATATTTATTAACTTCCTTTGGTTGCTTCCCAACTATAGCTCAATGGACGTTGTACATGTTAGATTTGCGTTTGTCGCGTTTTGTTTGTGAACTATCTTATCTTATCTCTAAGCTTTGGTCTTTCGCAAAAGTAGAATGCTTGCACCGTTCGTCTTCAAAATTAAGATTTGGAACTGAGGTTTTTAGGACGTCTTGTTGGGTCCTTCTTCGCGTGTTTTTTTTTTCAGTTTCAACTGGGATTTTGTCATACCGTCGTGATTGGGTCCGGCATATTTCAATTTAGTCAAGATCAAGTTTTTGTTTTTTCTATACACTTTGCGATAACTAGTTTAGTAATTTTTGCTCAGCTCAGTTTGTATTTTGCTTTGTTATGACCCAGCTTCATTTTTGTCGGAGTTGTCAATGACATGTTCTCACCCAATAAGACTACAGCAATTGTCATTGATCATCGCAGTTATACACACAACTTACGCAGTTGTGAAACTAAAGCCTGAAAAAAATTTAGGCCTGAACGAGATCCGAAGCCATGATCTCTGTGATACCGGTACCGAAAGCTGACGTTTCGAGCGTTAGCCCTTCGTCAGAGCGAATGGAGGGATTGTGGGTTGTGTGTGGGTTTATAT
>OMLO01001618.1_pt1 | contig 17526 bp, 18 predicted proteins | sample 1674811 | NCBI WGS metagenome assembly OMLO01 (sample SAMN06265003, study PRJEB25207) | coral metagenome | isolation source: Coral host | place: Mexico:La Bocana,Puerto Morelos, Mexico | collected 2008-11-13 | reverse complement strand
TAGAGTTTTGATCGGTTCTTATAACTGTATTTTTTGTTTCGCAACAAAACACGTTCCAGGTGACAGGAATCAAGATAATCAAAGAAAGTTTAGATGAGAAACTTCCGAGTTACGAAGTGTCAAAAATGAGAGAGAATAGATGCTTAGACTATAGATGCGTAGAGAATAGATGCGTAGAGAAGAGATGCCAAGAGAGAATAGATGCGGAGAGAGAATAGATGCCAAGAGAATAGATGCTTAGAGAATAGATGCTTAGAAAAAGAGATGCCTAGAGAATAGATGCGAATAGATTCTTAGAGAATAGATGCCAAGAGAATAGATGCTTAGAGAATAGATGCCTAGAGAATAGATGCGTAGAGAATAGATGCCGGGAGAGAATAGATGCCGAGAGAGAATAGCTGCCAAGAGAGAATAGATGCCAAGAGAAAAGATGCCAAGAGAATTGATGCAGTTTGGGTGGCAGGGGCAATATTTGGTCAAGGTGGACTCTGACTTTTCGTGGCAGGCGCAGTATTTGGTGAAGTTGCAGGGTGACGGTTACTTTAGTGCGTTTTTGAAATTGTAAGTCACTTATAACCTAGGGATATAAGTTACTTATTTGTTGCTATCTTAACTTTATCTGACTTATATGTTACTTAGTAACTACTTATGTAAAAAGTTATAAGAAAATTAGCCCAGAGTTATCTGGAGTTATGCTACTAGGTTTTTATCGCTATTTTTGCTGACGTCCTATAAGTTCAAAAATGCTTTTGTTTTTGTGCAGTGATAAATTGACTTTTTTGTTAGAGTTTTTATTTCTTGCAAAATGTATTTTGACGCAAGGTTTCTCTGGAGCGGACCAACCGCTAATTATGCTTTCCTTAAACATGGCTGGAGCGGACAGAAAATTCTTGTAGGTGGAACCTGGAGCGGACCAGCCGCTTTTTGTTTTGCCAAAGGTCTTGGAGCGGTACAGCCGCTGAATGTTTTTAACTTCCAACAGGAAAATAGGTATGGATTGTTTCATTTTGGCGCATGCATTTTAATGGTCGCGGCTTTCTTTATAGACTCGAAGATGAAGCGCAAAGAGCCAGAGGGGAATCTTCCCCTTAGAAAGAAGCCTCCGCGAATCTTATGGCTTTGTCAATGGCGGCTGCTGACAGATGGAGCTTTAGTGTGGGAGACCATTGACATGGAGAACAAAATACGCCAGCAACCTATTGATGAGTTGGCCAAATTTTGGCCATTTGACGATGATGAAGTGGAAGAGATGAAGCGGAAGATTCGGCGCAAGGTGGAGCATGGGCAACCTCAAAAGGAGAATGTAGTGAAGTGTCAGTCTTGCATTGCGAGGAATTGATTGTGCGTGCGAGACTAGATGCTTGGAGCGGTGTTTACCGCTGTAACTTTCTGAAGCGGTGCGTAGATACCGCTATAAGTCCAATCATTGGAAAACTTCTTTGTGATGAATTTTTGTAGCGGTATAAACCGCTTGACGTGTGTCCAGCGCATGATCCTGCAGCGGTGCTCTTACCGCTTAGATTTTTGATGCTGTGTCTTGTCAGCGGCCCAAGAAGTGAGCGGTATCAACAAACAAGTGTTGGCCATCTGTCAGTCCTTGCAGAAGCTGAGTGGCATCAGTACTGAAGATGGTGCCTCAACGCTGGCCTGTCTGAACAGTTGCGCCAATGTCTCAGAAGCGGGCCATGCCAAATTGATGCAGACTATCGTGGAAAAAACCACTGACATGGGTGAGCAAGTGGTTGACTTCCACAGCGCAACAGCTGGCGGCAAGTCGAAACTTCAAGACTATAGTGGCCTGTGCAAGTTCATTTCAAAGAAGGTATGGGACCTCATCATGGAACCTTCACGGCCTGCCTGTGATGTCCTTACTTTGATTTGTCAATGGGCTGCGTTGCTAGGTCTTGTCGCTCCCAGTGAAGGAACTATGGGGGTATTGACTGCCATAGCTTTTTGGAAACAATGGCGGAGCAGTAGTGTCAGCTATGCTGCCATGCATAGGACATTGCAAGTCAGCAAAAAACAGATCAAGGAACACCTGCTTTACTTCAACCAGCAGTTGCCGAAGGATCGACCGCGTCTTCGCCGCCTACCAGCTCAATTTGATGAATTACCAGCATGCTTGAAGCGACACTTTGGAGACCTGCTCTTGGGATCGCATAAATGCATTTTCTTAGGCCATGGCTACTTTTTTTTAACGGTCCTTTGTCCAGGATTCATTTTCTTTGATCTTCTTTTTGTGATTTCAGCTGGCCTATATCGTTGTTTGTTCAGGCCTCCTGTGCCTGTGGACCTGGCATTGGAGCAGACAGCATTGAAGATGCCCCTTCGTGTGAGTAACATCAAGAGCAATGAGTTCCTCAGCAATCACGGAAGTCCTGCTGGGGCAAGTCTTGCGGACAACTCTTCTGCCGCTAAGGGAGCACCATTGCAGCTGGAGTGGCTGGTCCCTGCATCACGCAGCGTTGGTGCAACTTCCCAGCATGCCGAGATCACTGCTTGTGCTGATGATTCGCAAGAGATGGAAGAATCAGGTGATTCTGGATCTTCTACTTTGCCACAGACTGTGCCTTTGAAGCCTGCAGACCAGTTGGTGTTGATGAGTGCAAAGGCTGAAAAACTGAAGCCACTTTTGGCTTTGCCATCGGTTTCCAAGGAAAATATCGATGCCAAGGTCTCAGTTTCAGTTCCTGCCTTGCCAGGTCCAGGTACTACCACAGAAGGTGAAGAAAAGAAAGCTACTGTGAGCTCTGATCCAAAGCAAATTTTGGATGATTTGAAAAAAATTGGAAGCCAAAAAAAGGGCAGTGATGTGGCCAAGGCAAAGGCCAAACCCAAGTCTGCGGCTGTAAAAGCCAAACCAAAGTCTGGGGCCAAGGCTAAGCCAAGACTGCGACCAAGTCTAAGAGTGCGGCTTTGGAAACTGCAACACCTGCAAAGCCCAAGCCAAAAGCCAAGACTGCGACCAAGTCACCCAACAGTGCGGCTTTGGAAACTGCAAGACCTGCACAGCCCAAGCAGAAAGCCAAGACTGCGACCAAGTCTGCCAGTGCTTCTTTTCAAGCTGAGAAAGTGCCAGTGGTGGCAGAGGTGGCCAAGAAAAAAGCAGTTGCTGGACAGGACAGCAAAAAAAGTTGCAAAGGAAAGAACTTCGAAAACTGCCGTGGAACATGAGTCAGAGCTTGCGGCTGCAACTGACACAGATGCTGACAAGATGAAGCTGGAAGCCTTGAACCCTGGAGATGTTGCAACCCCATGGCCATGGTTCTCCAACAAGCGAAAGCTATTGGAGAAGTTCCTTGAAGATACGTTGCATCGCTTCCTTGGACTATTGCAAAAAAATGGAATGACAACTGACATGGCCAAACTCTTTGCTGGTGCAGCTCATGAGAAAGGTCGCAAGCAATGGTTTCTTTTCTTTCCTGCCAAAGAAAATTAGGCAGCAATGACTGTAGAGAAAGCTCAGTGTCTGATTTGCATGCTGAGTAATTGGTCGATTGGCTGACTTAATGTTTGCCATAAAGATGCAGCGTTGCTTGTGTCACGCATGGGGGAACAAATATGCAGTCCTTCAGTTTTGAATAGCCTTTAGCTTTGTGACCTGTAGCGGTGTTGTTACCGCTGGCAGTTTTGTTGTAGCCTTGCCACTGCAGCGGTCCTTATCGCTCAATTTCATAGGCATTTGAAAGCTGAAGCGGTCATCGCCGCTGCATGGTTGTTGGCATGGCATGTTTTGATTCTGCCACCGTTTTGCTCCGGAGCAAGTGACCTGGGTTTTTGAAGCGGTGTCAACGCGCTGGTTTCTGCAACATGGCGGCCAAGAGGTACCAGCAGCGCAAGGGACTCCTCAAGCTCTTGTGGAGACTGCCTTAGATGGTACCCAGGAAGCAGTTCCAGGCAGCCCAAACGGTTCTTTGGTCAGCGCTGGTGGAGTTTCGGTTCAAGATGTGAAGAAAGTTTAGCAAATGGACTGGGCTGAGCTGAGAACTACTCCAACGGCGAACTACTGCATTGCTTGCGGTTTGGTGGCCAAGGCGGTCATGAAGGAGGCTGTGAGAAAGAAGGGGCATCAAAAGTTGATGTGCCAATCCTGTTCCAATGTGACCAGCATGCTGTATAAGAGGGTCAGCGTGGCAGACCTTGGCTTTCGCGACTTGGAGAAAATCGCAGGCTCAATAGTTTGCGCTGTCTTGCAGCTCAAATTCATGTAATCATGCAAGATGGGATCCCCTGCAGTGTCAATAATGGTGTTTTCAATGCTTCATATAAGTTCGATGTAATTTTTTCAACTGTCAGGTGGAGAGCTTCTACCGTGAGGCTGGCAAGTGCACTGATGCCAATGGGATGATCCAGTGGAAGAAGGTGAAGGGCTGCTTGCAGGAGACGCTCACCACGGTGGAGTGCAACCGCCAGTGCACGGCGATCAGAGGCAAGTACCACCCTCTTTCTGTATGGAAGCAGAAAGGGTACGACGTTGATGAAATAGAGAAGAAGGCGGATCGCAAGGAAAGCGACATGTTACTTGTCCTTTTAGTAAGTGGCAGCGATTCACTATCGCTACGTTTTTTTTTGAAGCGGTACCAATCGCTAGCTTTTCATCATTACAGCTTTGGAAACTCTTCGATCGCTGCACAGCATGTTTGTGTTGTCTCAGGTTCGGGTTTGTCTACAAAGTAGCAACCCTCGAAGTCAGCATGGAGCATGTAAGTGAAGAGGTGAGGACGAAGATCCTGAAGGCTGAAAGAAAAATCACCAAGTCGAAGAAGAGCGTCTTGGATGCAATGGGGTGATGGCAATTTGGGGGTTTGTGGCAATTTGGAGCGGTATACAACCGCTGCACGGCCGCTGAGGACTTGGAAGTCCTGATTGAAAATAGTGTTGGTTCTGGAGCGGCACAGCCGCTGTGGACTTGGAAGCCCTCAGTGAAAATAGTGTTGAAGCGGTAAACAACCGCTGTCGACTTGGCTGTGGTGATTGAAAATAGTGTTGGTTCCTGGAGCGGCCCAGCCGCTACGTTTGGTTTTGGAGCGGTATACAACCGCTGTCGACTTGGAAGTGGTGATTGAAAATAGTGTTGGTTCCTGGAGCGGCGCAGCCGCTATGTTTTGTTTTGGAGCGGTATACAACCGCTGTCGACCTGGAGGTCCTGATTGACAATAATAGTGTTGTTTCTGCAGCGGTGCAGCCGCTGTGGTTGGTTTTGGAGCGGTATACAACCGCTGTCGACTTGGAAGTGGTGATTGAAAAGAGTGATATAGTGCTGGAGCGGTACACAACCGCTTTTTTTCTTTTTGAGATGTTGATCGTTTTTTCTCGAATCTCCAAGGCCAAGCTGCGCCAAAGAAAGAACGGCCTTCCAAAGAAGGGCCAGTGGATGGTGAAGAAGCTGAAGAAAAAAGATCCTGCAGCGGAGGACATTGAAGATTTGGCCTCTTGGGAGTCGGTGGACTCTTCTGATGGAGAGGTTCGTGGTCCTCGTGGGAGCGCAACGAAGAAGAAGACTGCAAAAAAAAAGATGATGCTGAGCAAAGAAGAAAAGGAGGAGCTCCGCAAGTGGAACAACCCCATGTGGGTCTGTGCCGTCGTGCTGTGCGGCAGCTTGAGAAGGAGTCTAGGAAGGCTCAGAAATCGCAATATGGCTCTGCAGCATTGAAAGATGAGGCAGCTGCAGCTGGCAAATTGCTGAAGGAGGCGAACGGCATCATCAAGAAGTCCAAAGAAGGAGGAACCAAACTGCCGGAGTTCTCCATCGACATGGATGGCGTGAAAGAACTCTGCAAAAGTCTGAAGAGCAAATGTTTGTCCATCAGTAAGGTGGATGTGGTTCCTTCTGGCATGGACGATGATGGTTTGAATAAACTCAAGGAGGTTGTGTCCAGGCGAGCTAATGCTAAAGAAGTCGACTGAGGCCTGATCTTTCAGTGTAAAGTCTCTTGACTTGGATGTGTGGTGTAAACACATCCGCAATCACTTTGGGGTTTCATGCCTGTACTTTGATGTGTTGTGTGAACACATCTGTGGTCAGGATTTTTGATGTGCCGTAGGAAAGAGTAGATCTGCTCCTTAGCAGGTTCTGATATCTCAAGTCCTGATCTCGACGTGGTGTGGTGAAAAAAGATCAGAGCCAACACGCAAGCTCAGCTATATCAATCCATGATTGAATGCAGATTCCTTTTTGGATTCCTTTCCTTCCATAATCAAACGTTTTCCTATGTTTCTTCACGTCCACCTTGTGCCCTCCATATGCTCACCATCTGTTACCGATATGCCACCCCTATGCCCCCCTATACCACCCTATGCCACCCTATACCACCCTATGCCACCCTATGCCACCCCATGCCACCCCCCCTTTACCATCCCCCTATGCCATCCCTATGCCACCCCTATGCCACCCTATGCCACCCCTATGCCACCCCTATGCCACCCTATGCCAACCCTATGCCAACCCTATGCCATCCCTATGCCATCCCTCTGCCACCTCTGCTTGATGTCTGGTTTGCATCACTGACATTTCCATTTTTTTTGAAATATAAGTCTATTGAAAAAATAAACTTTGAAAGGGTGTATTGCCAGGATTGTAGCGGTAACAACCGCTTCAGATGTTGTTCAGGATTGTAGCGGTAACAACCGCTTCAGATGTTGTTGAGGGTTGCAGCGGTAATAACCGCTTCAGAATCAAAAATGTAGCGGTAACAACCGCTTCAGACTTGTCACTGGTCTGTTTCCTCTGTAGCGGTAACAACCGCTTTGATTTTTGTACTTCCAGTTTTGGAGCCACATTTATGTTTGGAGTGTCTTGGCTCAGTCTTAGACTGTTGCATGGCTGCTTCCAGTCATGCCTGATAGCGTGAAGCCCAAGGTGAAGCAGCCTTTGAAGAATACAGGTGCAAATGCTGCCAGCAGTTCGAAGGCAGCCAGCAGTGCTACTAGCTCTGGTGTGGCCATGGCTGCCACTGGTTCTACAGCTTCTGATGTGGCTATGGCTGCAGTTGAGGGGGGTGGAGATCGAAGCTCCGCAACCTGGAGTAGGGAGGACAGTCCCGTCTCCGGCTGATGTGGCTATGGCTGCCACTAGTGCTACAGCAGTGGTAGACAAGAGCCCTCTGGAAACATGGAGCGAAGATACGCTGAGGAATGAACTGATGGCGCAGTATGATGAGTGCCTGGCTAGAGAGCTGGAGTCCGAAGAAAGACCTTGGAGAAGGACTCAGGCTTTGAAGAGGGCAGCTGCTTCGAAAGTTGCTGCTGGTGCTCTTCCTGTGCCTTCACTCGAAAGCATGGTTGCAGCAGCTGTGGTGGACAACTCCTATGCTGCTGGTGCTGTTCCTGTGCCTGCAGTCGAAAGCACAGCTTCGCACCCTGCTGGGATTTTGTTTTCCCAGCTTGCAGGCGAAGGACCCATGGAGAAGCAGTGGACTGGGGTACGTGAGGATAACCCAACGCCGGGCAAGTTTGGTCAAGAAGAAGCAGGAGAGCCAGGTGCCCCAAAAACGGAGCCTTTGGCAGCAGTAAAAGAAGAAGCACAAGAAGAAGGCCCTCACCAATGGACAGAAGCTGATTGGCGTGAAGATGGCTCGTGGCCTGCTGCTGGTGGCTGGTGGACCACTGAGGAGACTGCAGCCGATGGGTCCTGGACTGCTGATGGTGGATGGTGGACGGCAGAGGCAGACGATAGCGCCTGGGATGCTGGTGGAGCCAGCTATGAGTGGTGGAGCGATGGCTGGTGGGCTGCTGAAGGTGAAGGAGCGGTGGATACCGCTGGAGATGATGGTGAAGGAGCGGTGTCCACCGCTGATGTTGGTCCTCTTCCCGTTGACAGGGACTGGTCGGGGGCCTTCAAGGAAGGCAGCGCCCGCCAGGCGTGGGCTCGAGCCCACGGGGGGTGGAGAAAACGGAAGAGGAGGACTTAATGTACAGTATTTCTCCAAACGATACTACGTGGATCACGGCAGCAACCACTCGTGGTATGAACGCCACGGAAACGACCGCAGCCGTGGGTGGTGAAAAAGGTTGCATATAGCAGCGCTTGGTTGTGCAGAAGCGGTGGCAACTGCTGCTTTGTATAAAAAAGAAATTCAAGGACTTGATGAAGCGGTTTTTTACCGCTATAGATTATGAAGCGGTCTTTACCGCTCAACTTGCTTTCTTGAAGTCAAGTGCTTTTTCTTGATTCTGAAACGATAGTTGTTTTCCTGCACTTCAGTCTTGCTGAAGCGGTGTCTACCGCTGTAAATGAACTTTGAATGCTTTGGTCCAAAGCTGCTCAAGGTTTTATAGTCCCAGAGTTTTTAGAATATCCAACACGATTCAATACAGCAACAAAAGAATCCTGGCAATGCATACTTTTCATTCAAAGCAGTAAGCAAGTCGCCAGGAGGCCCCCCCCAAGACTGGAATTGCTTACTGCCTATTGAATCGAAACGTATTCTAGGTATACACCAGATGTTTCCTGATGCCGCATGCCCAAACGCAAGAAGCAATCGACTGATGACTTTTTCAAAGTTGCTGGAATCTCTGGTGTTTCCGACGCAGCAATTCGACAAGTTCTGCAACGCCTAAGAGGAGAACCTGTAGAAGACACTCGAAGCTCAGGATTGCACGTGAGGCAGAGATTTCCAGAACTCCAACATTGGGTCAAGGAGCATGACTGTGGCCTTGTCACTCTGGATTTGCAGCAGTACATGGATAAGGCATGCGCTGTCAGACCTGACTTTTTGGAACTGTTTCGAGGCAATGTTCTTGTTGAACAGAAAAAGCATGGTGCAGTACAAGGCGTGCTATACTGCGATGAAGCAGTACCTGGTAACATCATAGCTCCCGACAACAAACGCCGTTCGTACTGCTTCTACTTTTGCCCTTTACCGCTTTGCAAGTTTCGACAGGAGACTTTTTGGGTTCCATATGGTCTCATTAGGTCAGAACATGTCACATCTTTTGATGGAGGACTTCCTGCCGTCTTCACAGTTCTCTTGGAAGAACTGACTTGCGCGCTAGCAACATTGGTGGTCGACCATGTGTTTATCAACACCGACAGGTTGCTGTTTCTAGGCGATGAAGATGCGCTGAAAAAATGCGCAGGTCACAAAGGTGCCTCAGGGCTTCGCCCATGCATCAAGTGTGCCAATTGCATTTCGAAAGGCAATGAGGTGGCTGGATATTTTGCTATTTCTGAAGTGAACTGGCAGAATTTCATTCAGGCAGATGATTCTGCTGTTCATGATCTTCTTTTGTATTTGGAACGTTTGCACGCAAACGACAGCAGGGCGACCTTTGAGGAGAATGAGAAGTTGTCAGGCTGGAAGTGGTCGCCTGAGATGTGGGCCATGAAGCAGCCTTTGTGGTCTATGCTGAAACCCAGCGACTTTGTCTATGACGATATGCACAATTACTTTTCCAACGGCATTGTTGGAATGGAACTTGGCCTTTTTTTGGAAGCTGCTTTGACCAAAACAACACTGACCAGACAAGACCTTGAAGCGGCCATATTAGCTTCTGCTTGGAAGGGGGCATGTGGTCTTTTGGACAACTGCGATGTCAAACAACTCTTCAATGCCAAGCTTTTCAAATCCGGTGCAGACTACAAAGGTGATGCTTCACAAACTCTTTCACTTCTGCCTTTGATGACATACATTGCTGCCTCTTGCTTGGTCGGTTTTCCTGCAATCAAGAACAATGTGGATTCCCTCATAGCATTGAACCTGGTGGTCAATTGCATTGTGCAATGCAAACAACAAGCCACTGCTATCTCTGACCTCCTTGATTTGCAACAAAAGCACCTCAATTGCTTCCACCGAGCTTACGGCGTCCATGTGACGCGACCCAAGCATCACTTTGCTTTTCACACAGTGCAACAAGTTTTGGCGCATGGTATTTTACTCGATACGTTCGTGACTGAAAGAAAGAATAAAACATTCAAAGCAAAGATAGCACCAAAGCTTCTGAAATTACATGGCTTCGCGCGATCTGTCCTTTTGAGATGGATCGAAATAGATATGGAACGCCTGCGCGTGATGACGTTCCCTGGGAAAGCATTGGATACACCATTCAAAAAGCAACCTTTCCAGAACGTGACGCTGGGGCGAAGCTTGCGACACGATTTCGGGGAATTTCAGCATGGCCACGTCTTGTTGTTTGCCGACTGCACAGCTTTTTTTGTGATTGCAGCCTTTGAATCTGAAATTGATGGTCTGGGCTTGGTGGTACAAGCATTGCATAAAATAGACAGTGGCCCGGGCCTATTTTGGAGCAAATGGAAGTTGACAGATTCATATTTAACAATGCCACTGGACAAAGCCATTCAACATGTCCGCACATCTTGGTACTCTGTGGACGAAGCAGAGCAAACGCTCCTGCTCCTCCGTGGTTGATCTTCTATACCGCTGTGAAAACATAAAGCTTCCGTGGTGTTTGTACATGGGAGCGGTTTGATATCGCTGATGCTATCCATTCAGAAAAATACCTTTTGAGTTTCTGCAGCGGTGTCAACCGCTTTTTTGCTTAGAAGTATGGGATGTTATCGAATAAAACAAAAACATTGTCAGTTTCTGCAGCGGTGTCAACCGCTTTCTGTGGAATGAAAATCTATAATGGCTGCCCTTCCAACTCAAGAAACGTTTTCACAAAGAAAACTCTAGTTGGTGATACATGGCCCATGGCGTTGGGATGCGAAGAGGCAAAATTTGGAGCTTGCATTTCATGGCCCTGTGGCTGCGAGCGGCTGGCTGACATCACTACTTGCCCTATCGCTGCTTTTGAAGAGTTGGAAGATGATGGGCCCGCTTGGTGTCTGAGGCGAGCTGTTTTGGATGGCCAGCAACAAGGTTTTGTTAACCACAATGAGGGGCATGCCTTTGTCCTTTTCGATGTGCGAAAAAATAACTACGCACTAGAGGTAGTGGTGTTTGCTGTCTTGGAACAAGAGTTCCAAGCATGGATCTTTCGTTAGCAATGAAGTATACAGTTGAAAGTCTTTGTTGGCCACATGTGCGTAACAAATCGATGACGTTGAGCCACAAGCAAAAAAAACAACTTGGCCACAGTGTGTTGGAGCGGTGCCGGTTTTTTTTTGGGGGATAGCTGCAGCGGTTTCAACCGCTTTTTGTGATGCTGGCAGTTGTCTTTTTTTGTTTGTTGCGCTGCAGCGGTTTCAATCGCTTCAATGTTGCAGCGGTATCTACCGCTTTTGTGTTCTTTTACATGACTTCTTAATCACTTCAGGATTGCATTGAGCCACTATGTCTGGCCCTAATTTTTTCTCAAGGGTGTACCAGAAAGGTTTCGGTGGGCAGTTCTACCTATAGGTAGACATGGCGTCCCATGGAACTCAGCCGGATGAAGGTCTGCGGCTTTTGAAGTGGCAAAGAAAAGACTCAGCAATCTTTGCACACCACCAACACCTGTTTCGATGCCCTGAAGATGTTGAGCGCGAGAGGCTGTGGGACAACTTCAATGGTCCAGTTGCCCGTGAGAGGTTGACGAGGGTTTGGGCCACAGGAGACCTGAACCCCTTCTACCTGACAGTCAGCAGAATGGTATCAATGAAATTCGAGGTGCACAGCTGGTGGAACCATGGCTTTGTTCTCCGCAGGTCGTGCGCAAGTTCAGATGAAGTCCTGTGCTGTAGAGTGGCGCCAGAAGAACCAAGCACAGTGCTGACAGTCGAAGTTACCCGTCAGGCTGCAAAGCTGGAAGTGGTGGCAAGGGAAATGAGTGGCCGAGATCTCTTCAACGTAGAGATGGGATTGGATACTACCTGGTGGAGTTTGAGCCAGCTTTGCTTCACAACCTACAAGCTGGTGAATGTTCGCTTCGTGAAATGCGATAAGATGGTTGGAAGGATGTGGTGGCATGAGAACATAGATGCCTACTTCCCTGACGAGGATGCGCCGCACCCGGGACCAGTACCAAAAAATGTCTACAACGTTGACAAGAAGAAGGAGAAGAAACCTCAGCACAAGGTTGACACCAAGAAGGTTGCTAAGAAGCCCGCCCAGAAGGAGAAGAAGGCCTCCCTGACAGACTTGGTCGACTCGAAGGTGGTGAAGGTTTCTAAGAAACCCGCCATGAAGAAGCCAGCAGCCAAGTGAAATCTGAAGTTGATACTGCAGATCCTAAAACTGGACGACTCAAACGGCCTATACCTGGAAAAAAATGCAGGTCGCCATTGTAGAGTCTCTGAAGCGGTATTCACCGCTATAGTTGTGCCGAAGCGGTTTGTATCGCTCCATCTTGGTGATTGGCGCTGAAGCGGTTTCAATCGCTATTTCTCAGTTGCGCTGAAGCGGTTATAATCGCTATCTTAGTTGTGCTGAAGCGGTTTTAATCGCTATTTCTTAGTTGCGCTGAAGCGGTTTTAATCGCTATGGTTGAGCTGAAGCGATTTGAATCGCTTATTTTTACGTGGTTGCGCTGAAGTGGTTTCAACCGCTATATATATATATATTTCATATATAAATAAAAAGGCTTTCCAAAAAAAAACAAACAAGAAAAGTACGACGTTTGCGCGAAAAACGTGATATCAAAAATGAACAACAAAATAGTCAAGTGTGTAACTCCCAAAAAATGGTTGAATTTTTAAAAAATGAATGACAAAAAAAGAAAGGGTATGAAAAAGTTACTAACTAGTTATAACTAGTTATTAACTAGTTATCTTAAAAGTTATGCCAAAAGTTATAACTTTCCACTATAAGTCACTTATAATCACAAAACGCTCATAAGTATCGTCACCCAAAGTGGAGTTGTTAGGTGTGAAAGATATGTTAGAAGGAGGCACGTTTCGTGGACAACAGTTTGTAGATTTGGTGCCAAGCCATTACCCAACACAAGAATCACCAGAACCAAATCATGAACCCCCAAAGGATAGTGTTGACATCAATCAAGAATCAGCACAGCCAGTTGTCGAGCAGCAAGATAACCCAGCAGTTTCAGCAGAGAAACAAGCAACAGAAGAAAAAGAAGAAGAAAAAGTAGAGACTAATCACGAGGGGGATAGTGGGGATAAAGAAATGGCACCATCACCACCAATCGGATCTGAATCCAGTGAACCATCAACCTATGGTCCAGTTCGTAGGAGGATAGGAAACAAGAGTGGTCCACTCAGCCTGTGGCGACCAGCCGAGATGGCATCCGATGATTTTGCTGACATCATGCGAGAGGTGGTGCCGAGACTGATCAACGATGCAGTGTCCGGAGCCATGGATGACTCTCAATCGTCCAGCAGCACCGGAGTAAAGAGATCAGCATCACCAACAGCACAAGTGTCCGAGTCAGAACCAGCCACGAGTCGTCAAAGGATTGAAGAAACCACAGAAGTGTTGTCAGTACAAGTTGTTTCTGAACTATGGGATGAGTGGGCTGAGTCGGAAAATCCAATAGAACAGCTGATAGCCAATTACCTCCAAAAGAAAACCACCAACGAGTTACACCGTAGCCATAATGACCCTGTGTTACAAGAGATGATTGAAGACTCAAAAATGGTAGAATGGGGTACATTAATAGACAAAAACGCAGTCAAGGTTCACTATGGGCCGAAAGCTCGTAAGATAAAGGAACAACACCAAGACAGATTCATCGGAAGTAAAATGGTCATCACTAGAAAGCCTCTTGAAGAAGGAACACACTATGATCCCGAAGACCCCCAAACGTTTAGGGTTAAGAGTCGATGGTGTTTGCAGGGGTATCTCGATCCTGATCTAAGTGAGAAGGCAGCCAGTGGATTGTTGCAATCACCCACACTTAGCCAATTGGGAAGAAACACCCTAATGCAACTCATTGCCTCACATCAATGGGATTTAGAGTTAGGAGATGTCAAGGGAGCTTTTCTTGAAGCCGGACCATTACCCGAAAAGTATCGTCCGTTGTTTGCCAGACTTCCAGCCGGAGGGATACCGGGCTTACCAGCTGATGCAGTAATCGAGGTCCTAGGAAACGTGTACGGCCAAAATGACGCACCAGTGGCCTGGTACAGAACCTTTGACACTGAAGCTCAGAAAATTGGTTGGATTAGATCAAAACTAGATCCATGCCTTTATTTCCTGAGAGAAGAGCATCAGGGTGAAAGTAAATTAGTGGGAGTCATGGGGGTACATGTAGATGACACAGCTATAGGAGGAATGGGTAAAAAGTACCAGCAAGCAGTAACTCAGCTAAAGGCAAGATTCCCATACCGTAAATGGAGAACAAATGAAGGAGAATTTTGTGGAGCATCATATGTTCAGAATCGTAGCACCAAAGAGATCACGATGAATCAACAAACCTTTAGTGAGAAACTGAAGCCAGCATCAGTGTCGCGAGGTGCCCAAAGCCAACAACCGTTGACAGAGCAACAGGTGAGAGTTCTCAGGGCTATCAATGGAAGCTTGAACTGGTTAGCAAGCCAGTCTAGACCGGACCTGTCAACGCAAACAAGCTTTAGCCAGCAAGCATTTCCTAATCCCACAGTCAGACATTTGCGTGACGCAAACAATGCCATTAGGAGAGCAAAGCAGCATAAGAGTTTAGGTCTTAGCTTCAAACCAATACCGCCTGAGAACCTTACGATATGTTGTCACTCGGATGCAGCCTTTGCCAATCTAGGAGCACATACACAAGCGGGATACGTGTTAGCCTTTGTTGACAAACAATTACAGCATGGAGAAGAATCCCACTGGTGTCCAGTTGCATGGCGTAGCTACAAGTTACCGCGTGCTGTCAGTTCGACACTAGCAGCAGAATCGCAAGCAATGTCCACAGCCAGTGGAACCGCAGAATGGTTGACAGTGATGCTTAATGAAGCCTTGGATGGACCATGTTCAGCTAGAGAAGCACGAGAACACCTTTGTAAACGAGCGCCCATCCTAGCTACAGATTGCAAGTCACTGTACGATCACCTAGTGTCGCCGTCATCACCAACAAGCATAGAGGATAGGAGAACAAGCATAGACGTAATCATAATTCGAGAAAGCTTGAAACTAACCAAGGGTAGCATTAGGTGGATACCAACGGATAGGATGATAGCTGACGGTCTTACTAAAGATCAGAACGATCCTGTTGACCTTCTGAGATCCTGTGTTAGGAACGCATGTTACCAGATATCCCCAGAGGAGACAGTGCTGGCTCGTCAGGCCGAAGAACGTGCCGCTCGGTTACAAAAGAAAACTGAGCAAACTGCATGACTTGAAGATTTCTCTGAGAGAAGTTTAGAATTCATCAAAAGTTTGACGTCAAGAAAAACTTGAGTCGAGAGGAGTTCGAAAGTTTTGTCTAAGCCATAATCAAGATAGGTAAGACACTCATAAACATGGTGCAGGGATAATAGTGTTCGTTGTTACAACAGTATTCGTCACTGTGCAGAGTGTATAGGGAACTTGAAGATGAAGCTTAGTCTTATAACATAGCCGTGAACGAAGGTTCAAATTACCATAGTGTAACTTTGCCCCGATCTGTGCTAGAGAGTAGAAGTCATGTCTAGCTGGTCAGCTTCCGATACTCGTGAACTACGTCGCTTGATGGATCTGGCTCGTGGTCAGGGAATCGTTGGTTCCATCGTCAGTGAAGAGGAAGCTTCGGAGGCCTGGAGCTTACTTGGCGAGTTGGAGAACCAACCGATGATCGGAGCTATGACGGATGCATCCCGTCGTCTACGAGATGAGACTGAACTGGAGATGCAGCAAGCACCCATCATTCGAGCGAAAGCAAAGGCCAAGAGCATGGCAGCACCAGCCATGAGTCAGCCGCCGATCACCACTGATGGCTACACCGTGATGCCACCAGCTGAAGAGTTGAATGAGCATGAGATTCAGGCATACTTACCACCCGGTATGCCAAGCTTTGAGCAGTGGAGTCGTACGGTGATCAAGTTTGGCAAGCACAAGAAGGAAAATGCCAGCTACCAGGAAGTTCTTGATGCAGACCCAGGATATGCTCGTTGGGTCATTACCCATGATTCTGAGGGCAACAATCCTCTGTTTCGAGACTTGGCTGCTTTCTTCAAGGTGGCAGTGCATCAGCAGACACACAGCGGCAGCTATTTCCCGGGAAGTAGCATCCCGCGAGAGTTCAAATGAGGAAGCAACCGTTAGATTGTACAGCGACAATGACCACAATGTTTGGCAATGTCTGAGATGGCGTTGAGTGGAACTCAACTTTTGCCATGATCAACATCGCAGAATTTTTCATTTACATAGAGAATATAAGCGGTGTTAATGCCACAGTGCCATTCACCTTCCAGGTCATTCGAATCTCTCAGGCACTTTCGGTCCGAGGTTGGGCAGAGAAAAGGCCGACTGTTTTGCATCAGGAGATGCACCATTGGGGTTTTTAGAAATGTATATATGTTTTATCATGTCATACTGTATTACTGTATCAGGGTATCATGTTTATCAGATTTATAGGATGCTTTACTATTCTATACTCTTCTATACTCTTCTATACTCTTCTATACACTCTTCTATACTCTCCTTTACTCTTCTTCTCTTCTGTACTATTCTGTACTATTCTAATTGTATACTATTCTGTACTATTCTTTACTTCTTTTGCATACACTCTATGATTCTATTCTATTACATTCTAGTACATTGTTCGGCATTAATTTTGCTATTTTACATATTCTCTAGTGTTTGATATTCATATGCGTCAGAAGACATTCAATCTCATGTTCCGGATACCATATATGTGATTGCTACTCCATGTTAAGCATCAAATTAACGCTTGCTTGTATATTTGAATAGTTTTATTTTTTGTATCTTGCTTCATTGTGATATTTTTTGTGAAATAAGTTTTATTGCATTATGCTACAATGATGTAATTATGTTATTTGATTATTGCATTACGCTTTAAGATATTTTGTTATGTATATAATTGATATATTTTTCTATTAGCGCGTAATCAGATTGTCATATTACATCATATTACAACAGTATTATTCTGCAATGATATCATATTTAATGCATGTCTATCACATCTACATGTTTGCATTGTTTGTATTATATTATGTGAACGTGATTTGCATGGTGTTTACAAGGACCTTCATCCCTGCTGCATTTGCATGGTGATTGCAATGCAGTTTCCTTGATGGAAATGAAACAATTAAAGATCAGAATGTTGTTGCTGCTGGTACTGAGCAGTATGAGAGTTTGACTGAGAGGATGATAGAGAAAAAGACGGTGACACAACAGACGCTTACACTTTTTCAGCTGTTTGGCTCAGTACAAGGCAGTGTTTGTGCGCTTGTTGTTCTCCAAAAGGCTCATGGAAGGTCCGCTTGGAATTGGAACGCAAATAAATAAAGAACCAGTGTCGCTGCTGGAGATAAGATGTGAAAATATTTGGCAATTCTCTTCCAGCTATTGCAAACAAAGAAATTTGAAATTTCCATGTTATGTAATCTCATGTAGAAGTGAACGTAGTAATATATTTCATTCATTAATGCATATTTTCACAATGTACGCCAATGTACGCTATATGATATATGCTACATTCTATGTACTGTACAATAGATGCTGAGAACAAGTGCTATACTATCTACCACATTCTATCTACTAACGCTAT
>OMLO01001617.1_pt1 | contig 17528 bp, 9 predicted proteins | sample 1674811 | NCBI WGS metagenome assembly OMLO01 (sample SAMN06265003, study PRJEB25207) | coral metagenome | isolation source: Coral host | place: Mexico:La Bocana,Puerto Morelos, Mexico | collected 2008-11-13 | reverse complement strand
CTGGGTAAAATCAAAATATTCGCTGGGTACTGGGGAGGCTAAATTTTCACTGGGTAGGGGAGAATAATCCACTGGGTGGGGTTCCGCTGGGTCTGTTACAGAGGGGTGTTTTGCTAATACAAGTGACGAGGTATTGATATGTTTTTTTAGTTCACTTTTGTAACAGAAAATAGGGTTATAGCTATTGTTGGCGCAGTTTGTGATTATAACAATCAAGATCGAAAGCGTAAAGCTGAAATTGCTCTGTTGCTTGAGGATATCAATAACATGATAAGTTAACTAATAAATTTACCGAGCCGGATGAAGTCGAGCTTTTTATGCCGAGCGGCGAAGTGAACTGAAAGCGAACGTTTGCGCACCATGACGATATGCCCTAAACATCGCACAAAACTTGGATTAGAGTGAAACAGAAGATCCAGCAACCAGAAAAGATGGGGTTGCTAATCGGAAATTTTGAAAAGAACTCCTAAACAAAATCCTGCTTTGTAGGGGTGGCTTAATTTTTTTCTCCCGTAATCTCCTGTCATTATTTCGGATCAATACCTAAAGCTCTCGCTGTGGACGTTTTGACGCTTAACACCCCAAGAGGTACTGAAAGGTACGACGAGCGGGCGGTAATCTTTATATATAGGAGTTCCTATACCATAGTAAAAGCAAACGAACGTGGGAAAAAGGTGAAAGGGGGTTGGGAAAGAAGGAGTCAGAAGTAATGTTACGGAAAGCTGGTTCGTTCATACCAGTTGTGTCAGGTACCAAACGCTTCATCCAGCATGCATTCGCGCTTTCCTCTCTCAGCTCTGCCACACATGTTTTTCGACGTGAGGAAGCTTTACAAAATCATTCCTCAACTCCCAATTATTTGCGACATTTTGTTTTCGTGTGGAGATCGGTCGACATCGTACACGTAAAAAAACTGCGAGCCAGGGAAGGACAATGTAAAGATTTGTCGTGTCAAAAAAGTAGTGTGGGAGAGGGGAGAGGAGTGTGCGCCTGCGCTGGATGAGGCGTTTTGAATTAGGTAAGGGTACGATCATGTTGCAAAAAGCGATTTGAGAAAAAAAAACTCTGCAAATTCAGGCAAGTTGTTTAAAAATTTCTGACTTGGTTTTGTGTTACGCCGCGAGTCAGAATAGAGATTATCCTGACAGCATTGCGTGACGAACACAGAAAGAACCGTTGCAATAGGAGCAATCGATCGATCAAACGTAATATTTTGGTGTGGCGCAAAGCAAGTAATTATCTACGAACGACTTTGCCGTTTTTAACTGAGAAGTTCGACTGTGGTTCTAACCTTTCGCGTAGTAACAGGACTCAGTTACCCCGGAGGAGGGACTTCTATGAAAAGGACTGGGTGCTCCTCGGAAATTTTGAAAGAAGCCCCTTAAAGGTACCAAGATTCTTGTTTGTGGGTGTGGCTTGAAACTTTTTTCACCCCTTTAGAGGAACCATTTCTAAAACAGCAATTATCTCTAGTGATATTTTTATACGAAATACCCGAAAAGGCACAAAAAAATCACCCGCTGTGTAACTTTTGAGACCGAACACCTTACGAGGTACCATAACTGATTTTAACTACTAACAGATACAACGAGTATTCCCTTTCATTGTATATGGGAGCCCCCCCGGGTCAGAAACATCACATCATAACTCAATCCTATCGTCTTCATTTTTTTCCTTTATTGTAATAAAAACTAAGTATGGCTGCCCAATCTTGTTAGCCAATCGTGGTTATTTTGGGCAGCCATGCACTTTACTTTATTTTTTATTATTGTATTGTAAATCTAATTGAATGTATAGGGTGCAAATAAAAGTTGTTGTTGTTGTTGTTGTTGTTTGACGCCTCAGCCTAGAAGCACGTTCAAGCAGAAATGGTGAAACCTAAACATGCAAGAACTGCTGAACCGATTCTAGAATTTCAGTTGATGTACTTGCGACAGACTCGTCCTTTAAACTCTTGATCTTAGCCCATCGTAGCTTGATTAAGAATATAACACAAACAGCGGTGATAAACATTGCATTCCGGCCAACGTATTTTGATACAGAACGTGACGTTTCGTAGGCTAGTCTATATACATTTTCAAAAGTGACATGTACAAATTTTTGAAAGATATATCTCAGTCTAGGTTCCAGACCTCAAGTATTTACGACGTGCAGTTTTCAAAATATTGTAACGGTCATTTGTGTCAACGAAACGACAAACTGAGACGACAAGTTTTGTATTAAAATGCGTTTGAATATAATATTTGTCACTGCTGTTTGTGTTGTACAGTCTGCAAAGTTTCAATCGCCCAGTTGGCTTTAGTCGGACACCTGTAATAAGAAAATTACATTGGCCAATCACTTCAACGTCACTAGCGCCAAGGAACATAAATTGTGACTGTGACTGGTGTTGCAGGTCGTGGAATTCTGATTTTCTCATACATGGTTAACTCAGTATCCAGCTTTTTAAAAATATTACATCCTTCACTATATACCATTTGTATGGCAAGAGATTATGAAGGTAAGAGAGAAAAACCGCCATGTAGGCCTTTCCTCAAGGTAATCACCCTTATTTTTAAACGTATTACCCAGCTCTTCCGCGTATGTTACTCGCGTGATGTGTGGATGTTTCCACAACGCAACTGAACAAACGGATGCTTCAAAGTGCAGACCGTCGCTTTGGCCGTCCAAACAATCACAAGGAGCTTAAGCAAAAACGCCTGAAAATCAACGTCAAGTGAAAAACGACTTTATATTCATCCTATGAATTTCCAGGGACTGAAAGTGACTTTAGAGTAATTGACTGGAAACGAATCGTATATTTGTTTGTTGATTTTATTCGATCTGTAAGAGATAATTCATAATTCTGAAGAAATCTAACAGCGAGCGATTCACGAAATTAAATGCGGAAAATACGAAATTACACTACTGAAATCAAACTGGTTGCAAAACAAATTACTTACTTCTGTGACGTTATCTAGTCAGAAATTACTACAGAACAGGTCCGCGAAACGGGAAAGAAACGGGTCAGCACAAAAACTACAGGTTAGCTAGCGAGGAACGCTACTTTTTCTTTTACAACTGTAAAACGTAGTGTCATCTAATCTCAAGGTAAGCTTTCTAAAACGATTGCGCCATAGATTGTCAAACAAGGCTAAACTCAAATGTCAATCAGCTAATTTGTAAGATCAAAATTTAATCAACGAAGCACGCGCACACAGCCATTTTACTCTTCGCCATTGTGGTTTGCTTAATTCTTAACTCCGTAAAACCAAATGAACGGTAAAAGAATGAACAGCCAAATGAGCAAAAGAAAAACGAACTTGAATTGCCCACTGAACGAAAAGACGACCGAGAGTGCAATAAACATCTCTAATATGAAACGTCTTCGCGCATTTCCCGCCGTTTTTTCTCAGGTAATTGCGAGAAGGTCGCTTGGGCTGTCCATGCGTCGCGCGAGTATCATCCTCGGAAGAGCTGGGTTCCAAATCTAAGAATAACTTAAGAGGGACTAGGATTACTTTGGGTATAAGGGCTATATGGGGGATTCACTCTCTTAACCTGATAATCTCTTGTTGTATGGGTAATCGCATGCTTTTGAGTGCTATTTGGAGTTAATAAGAACAAGCGAATTTTTCTAAGACAACCAAAAATTGTAGGAGCCCGTAGGACGAATAGAATTTAAAGTCTTTCAAAATTTACGATTGCTTATTTATTCCAAATTTCCGATATAAATTATTTGATTACTTGTTTAGCCGACAATTTCTGTCACTTAACAACATCAGCTTCAACTTCAACTTTACATTGGATGAAAATTTGACATGTGAATTCAAGCCGTGTTCAAGCTGATTTTCGCCGAGAAGAAACATTGACTCTTAACCCCTCAAACGTCTTCAGGATCTTGAAATAGTGGAAATCGCTCGCTGAACAAAAGCCATATCGTCATGTAGGCCACATTCAAATATCCCGCGAGAAACCAGCCATGTGTTTGGATAGTTTTCTGAACTTTCTGTTGTCCAAATTTCTTCAGATGTCGTACTGCGCGTCGTGAAATACAACTCAAGTTGGGGCAAAAGGGCTACCAACTGTGATATAAATGTCAGTTCACGAATGTGTCAAACACAGGAAATAAAAAAATAATAGTTCGATCGAGGTATGCAGCGCGGTGTCGTGTGCCTAAAGAAACTAAAATACTGTAAACACAGCGGAAAAAGTGGCGATTCGTTAACCCATTTTTGCATGACGTTTCTGACCGGAATATTCACACTGAATTGAATTACATGTGAGCCAAATTGCAGTGAGCGACTCTCAGGGTTGTAGAAACCGCCGCGTTTTTTTTCAGCTTCGGCGAAATAAATTCAATAGGAATACTAAAATCTTCCTGATTTAAAGCCACACTGTAAGACATTTTATAGATTTTATTCTTTAACTTCGTTTATCTCTAAACAATAACATTTAAGATGCTTAGTCGAAGGTGTTGTAAACTGCAATTGTAAACAAAGAGTGTTGTCTCGGTTTTTACACTACGGGATCGTGTAGTTTACTGATGAATATTTAACTTGCACTCAAAATCATGTGATTTCCCTGCAGACAAACTGATGTACAATAAAGAATGCACATTTTGAAGCGTTAGGTATTGGAGGTAACAATGCATCGGGAAATCAGAATTCCTGAAATAAGTTACGTTCGTTGGAGTGACGTTGAAGTGATATACCAATGTAATTTTCCTGTCACGGATATCCGATTTTAAAAAGCCAACTGTGTGATTACAAGTTTGCCCGGCGACTGAATAGTATAAGATACAGCGGCTTTACAATGTATCAATGACTTTTTGAGAAAACTGTAATTCTTTTAATCAAAACTCCAGCCCCAGGCTAATATCTAAAATACTGATATATGACTAAAATGAAATTGTAACTAATTATGATAAATAATACATAACAGTTAACAAACAAAAAAAGGAATGGCGAGGAGAACTGGTCTTTAGAAACACCAAATTTATCGAGGAAAAGGGGGAGGGGGGGTGGGGCTCCTGCTATTAAGACATTCGTGCTATAGGAGTTGTACTGAGTCTGAATATTTAGTCGTATACGGGGAAATTGTGTAAGTACTATATCAAACACCGAAGACCGTATTTCATCACATTTCCAAACACTAGAAAAGATTGAAAATAGGACGCGTAGAGGAGTATTCAGTTTTATCGAACTTCGTCAACATCTTGAGTGTTTGATATCTGTTTTGCAATCGAACAATTCACGATCATCATTTCGTTTGTTCAGTTAAAAACTTAACTTAATGAGTTTGATAAACCTATTTTGAAAGCCAGAGTGGCGTCACACCAAACAACATTTTTTGGTAGAGATTTTCAGTCTAATGTCACATAGGAGTCTATTTGAGTATTCGCTCTGACGAAGGGCTAACGCTCGAAACGTCAGCTTTATAATAACTCGTTACGGTGGCCAATTTACATTTTCAACATATAACCAAATTACCTTGTTACCTCCACCGACGCAGCACCACGGTTTCTTTAGAAACTTTCACCCTTTAATTATTTGAGTATTACTGAGTCACATATAAATCTTGAAGTGAATGGGGATTTAAACGATGATAATAACAAAACAAAACTTTTGCAGTATGTAATGCGGTTAATCAGTTCGAGGGGCAATATATTGAACCATAACTATGATTGAACAGAGTTCTCATATGATCCCAGCTGCCATCCGCACCACGTGGCGGTCGATTGCTCCTGTGCGTCCACACTTTTTAGCTACGGAGAAAACAACAACCCGGGGGCATCTGCACTTCGGCAGAAACCCCTTAAAAACATCTCGGAATCTCTTGTTAAATTTAAAGTAAATCATGGGATTAATTACACCATTTAGGAAAAGCAAAAGAATAGCGATAAAAAGACCGTGATGTACTCGGATTACTTCATAGAATCCAAAAGCTAGTGACAGCTGCAAGATTATAATCGGCAAAGAACAAACATAGAATGTGACTACTAGAGTTATTAACATCTTAAAAATGTCGCGATTTCGTTTCTCTCTTCGTAGTTCAGCTCTTTGCCTTATATCTCCGGTTACATCGGGAAATTTTCGACGCCAGAGCTTTACTCCGATGGCAGTGTATAAAGCCAGCATGGCGACAAGTGTAGTTGCGAAAATTCCCGCCAAAACTACATACCATATTTTCATAACTTCTACATCCGTCAGACTGCAGATTGTAAAGTCTTTGTCACCCGTCAAGTCAGCATAAAATAACATGGGGGTAGCAAATAGCATTGGGATAAGCCATGTTAGGAAAATCATAAAAAAGCACACTTTACGGGTGATGATTTTTTTGAGAGGACAGTATACACCACAAACGCGATAAGCGGCAATCGCCAAAATAGTTAGATTTCCCGTTACCATGGCAATCAGAGAAAGAAATATGTCGATCTTGCATAAAACCACGCCAACGTTTCCATGAACAATCCATTGACCGCTAAGAACAAAGTAGTTGTATGAATGCGGTATATTTTGTAGAGCGAAGAGAACATCAGCCACCGACATGTTCGCAATGAACAAGCTGTTAGCAGACCTTATTCCTCCTCTAGGGTTCTTCTTCAGAATCACGAGAACCATGATGTTTTCGATCAGCGAAACAATAAGAACAAATATACAGATGGAGGCTTTGGTGATGGTTTCAGTGTTGTCCACAGTGGAGGTTAAGTTCTTACCGTTTTCCATTCTTTATGACGAGGAATTTACGTTGACTTCTCTGTCACTGGAACTCGGACTTGACGGTGACGCTCTCGGATTAGTTTTGACCCTTTTGTTAGCGTGCGCAGCACACCTTCGCATACAAAATACGTTATTGCTAGCACCAGCGGCTGTGTAAACATTTAATTTCCTTAATGGTGAGTTTTTGCACGATTTTAATTTCTCAATTTAGCATTAAATAAAAAAACAACAAAGGAGCTACGTGTTCTAACATCAGAAGAGATGTCTACTTTAAGTGTCAGTCACTTTAAAAATGAGGTTTTCAGTTGTTCCGTGTACTGTTCATTTGATAACGAATCCGGCTAAAAACCTTATCAGGAAGTTCACTGACAGGAAGGGACCTAACAATGCTTTTTTTTCTCTTCCCAAGTTTAATTATCAATGCACCATAGCTGTGTGGCTGAATACCGAACTAAAAGCGAAGCTTAGCCTCAGGGTTTAAACTCTGTTTCAGCCTGGTGGGATATCAGGCTGGTGCTTATCTTCGACATCCGTAGCAAGAAGCAGCCAGGAGCAGGATGGGATCATAGTCCATCACAAGGAGTTGCAAAGCTTATTTTTAACTGCGGATCAGTAACAGGATAGAGTGTTGAAAAAAGTGCACGTGCTTTTAGTCCGGGCCTTCTGGTTGAAGGGTCAGATGGTCTGTATTCTGAATATTCTATCGTCATGATTCATGATTGTCACTAGACGGTTATTAATCATTATTTTAAAATTGTTTGAGCACATTTAAGCTGTTATCGGACTAACACAAATTTGCTTACGCAAAACCGTCTGTGTACGTGCCTCATTAAACTAACGAACTCGCATTATAAACAGCCAATTATCTTTCAAAAAAACCCAAAATAGCCCATCTTCACGAATTTCATTTTCGCAATAATTGAGAAAAACTTCTAAAATAAAACAAATGTCTGGTAAAAAATGTTCGTGCGATTTATCTCGCGTCATAAAATAAGCCACGTTTAATATCTATTCGCGAGATTGACAAAAAAATCTTTCGCCGATGGAAAGGCATACGGTTATTTATGATATGTCTGATTACGGTACAGACATATTGGCAGGAACAGTTTAGTTGTGTCTATATATATATACATGTGGTATGTATATGAACATGAGTCACGAATTGTAAAAACAGTTGATATTACCATCTTTTGATCAAAACGAGTTGGAACTGTAGGTTAATAAAAAAAGTATAAACTTATAGTGTTTAATATTTTGTCAAGCTTCTTCTCGATTTCTAATGACACGGTATTAATTACCCGTACAGTGAGTCACCCATAGAATAATAGTAAAAGAAAAGAGGAAAATTCGGCAGGTAGCCTGTGTATAGCAAGTGTTCCCGTACTAGGAGTTTTTTCCGCGTTGAAGATTTTCTCCGCATTGAAGATCTTTTTCCCATTGAAGATCTTGTTTCACAAGGCACAAATTTGAGCGAGGGCAAAAGCCAAAATACCTGTTTCATCGATTTGTTTGCCCTTGCTCAAATTTGCCTTGGTCATAATGAAAAAAAGTTCTTCCTCTGCTTCGTACTGGAGCGCTTGCTACGGAATATATCTTTGCTACTTGCAAAACGGTAACTGTGACAAATCCGTCGCATAAAGGAATACCACCGCATCACTTTCTCAGTTTATTAGGATTAGCACCAGGAGACAGACTATTGAAGCCCAATAAACTCCAGCCTCTTTTTTGACGGGAAGTTAGGTCGATTTAAATAAATACTATTAAATTTTATAAATTTTACCTTAATTGCGCAACAATCCGGCGATCTTACAATTATATTTTGAACTGATTACCTAACACTGGTGACAGGATTCTGACGTAAGCGTGCTTCCGCATAAGATAATTTGACAGTGCGACAGAGAAAGCATTTTGGCAATAAATTATATCTTATATTCACTTCGTTTAGGAGTTAAGTTCTATTATTTTTTAAAATTACTCAGGCTTCTGTTGAGCAGTCGTCCAAATGCCAATTAACAGTCCATAGCAAACAGGGAAAAAGCGTCAATCACGGTTGTAAGGACAGACTTTATTCACCCTCTTATCAAATAACTGAAGGCTACGCACCCTTCTGGATTTTCATTTACAAGGTGTAAAACTAAAGCCTAATCGCGATGAAACGTAGCAAGAAAAATTATCTATTCAGTCGGGTTTTTATCCGGAAAACTAACTTAAATGACATCATACGATTACAAAAATGAGCCCTCCCTACTTTGGCATTCTGATTTCTTTCGAGAAAATATTATGCATTTTAATCCGATCGCAGATAGTTTTTTTTTCACGGAGATGCTTAAGCTTGCACTAAAGAAACCAAACGAAGCTATCGAATGGTCCCATTCAATTAAAAAGTGCTCGCCAATTCCGACCTTTGCTCGAATTTCTCGCAAAAATTAGATGAATGCTCGCTGCTCGGCTTAGGCTGGCAAAATTTATGCAAAAGTTCGCATGTTAGGATTCTTGTTAAAATGTAATGGATTACTCAAAATTTTGCCGCAAATCCTTAGGGTAAGGTAAGTGTTAGTCTGGTAGCTTTTAGCTTCTCGTGGTGTGTTGTCAACGACGGGTTAGAAAGCTCCTTAATAGATCTCCTTAGCGTCCACTTGCTGATTCACGTGAAGCTACGTGGAGTAATTGGTTGCCTACATGTTTGAACGTGTGAGACAGATAACTTGGCGCAAAACATCGTTTCCTTCTGGAAATAACAAAGGGATTCCGGCTAGCGGAACATCTACGAAATTCTCGCTGCTCGCAAGACAAGTTTTATCACTCCTCGTACCCGCAAGAACTTTTTATTTTCAGAGTGGTTTTGTTTGTTGCACTGATGACATGTTTGCTTGATTTGTTCCAATACAAAACTGGTTTAATAGCATATTCTGCAAACTCAGGTTTGATATTAGGTCACGGTTGTCATGGCTTTTATAACTTCCTGAAGTAAATTAAAGGAGGACAAAATTTGAATGTATGTACAGTAACTTGGAAACTATAGAAATTACATAGATTAAACTTTACAGCCCTAAATCATAACTAGACAAATCCAATCAGTCTTTGACAAAATTTATCAATCAAATCAATCAAATCAATATTTTCTCTTCCTCTCTTTATAGAGAAATTAAAAGCTTGAAAAATCTTGGGACATTTGATATTGTTATCAGTTGTCGGTAACTAAAGATATTGAAGTCAATTTATCATTTACCAGAATGGGCTGTGAGATGACAATAACTGAAATAATGTTCGTTTATGTCATGCATGTGCCATTTGTGTTATCAAGCCCCTCCGGATCCCTTTGAACCTTTCAGACGATAATTTTGCGTTTGCATGGTTTGAAAAAAAAAATCGAATTAACTTCCTAACCTTAAATTATTTGTCAACTCTGAGAAATTAGTGTTTGAAAGTTACCATGGTTACAGACGTGTCTCTTCATACAGGTTGCTGCTTTGAATATAAATCATTTTTCTTTCAAATGTACACCTTGCTTTCTGACTTTCTCCCCTTCTAACATGGATTCTTTGAAATTCCACTGCTGAACTGGGTAATTTACATGTAAGTAAGGATATAAACTCGCGGCGAATGTCCACGTTATACACGCTGTAAATGATAGGGTTCACGACTCCGTTGCAAAGCATCAAGAAGGGTGAAAGTATGCTGTAATATGGACCTAGTTCCTCGTGGAAGCTGAGGTGAATGGAAAGTTGATAAATCCAAAATGGTATAAAAGAAACGTAAAATACAAACACTAGCATTGCCAGCATTTTTATCGCCTGGTGTTTCTTTGCTCGTCCTTTTCGCTGAGCTTCAGACAGTTGAATTCCAGGCATTTTCCTTAGCCATATCTTAATCCCAATTGCTGAATATAACGCAAATGTTGTAACAAACCCGGTAGCCAGAAGTACCGTTTGAAAAATAAACCATCTTCTCACCTTTTCGCACTCCGTGCAAACAGAACAGATCACTTTACCATCGGGAATTTTTTCAAGAGAGGCGAAGAAAAAAAGCGGAGCTGAATAAAGTCCGCTGGCGATCCACGTGATTGCGACAATGAAATATGCCCGTTTTTTCGAAACCATCGTCTTAAGTGGAAAAAACACCCCAAAATACTTCTCCACAGCAATGGATAAAATCGTGAGATTTGAAGTAAGAATTAAAACTGCCGAGAGGAAAAAGTCGAACTTGCAAAGGAAATTACCAAAATTTCCTTCGATGAGCCATTCACCGCTTAACAACATATGCACACATATCATGGGAATCGTCTCAGCGGCAAAGAGAAGATCGGCTACGGACAAGTTGACTATGAACAGATAGTGTACTTTTCTTCGTAATGCCCTTCCAATCCTTTTAACGGCTCTGATGACGACTATGTTACCGACCAACGAGAGAAGAATCGCGAAATAGTAGGCAAACACTAGGAAGATAACCCACACGCTAATTTTTCGTGTTAGCGATTCATCCAAAGCTTTTGTCGAATCCGAGGTGGTATTCATAGTGCAGTTGGTACCGGGATTGGTTGCATTCTCGATACTCATCTTGCTACCGAATATATTTTGAACGAGGAAACTTGATTCTGTTTTGTTTGCTTGAATCAGCTGTCAGACAAAATACACAAAATGGACAAATCCACATTAAGGGAACAAATATAAAAGCCATTCAAATTAGTCTTAGCCAGAAAATTATTAGCTATCAATTTTGTTAGTATCTTGATTTTGAATGGAAGACAGCAGAAGGCTAAAACAAGAGAAGATATCAGCTCGGTTGGGGGTATGTTCGGCTGACCTCGAGTGACGGATGTATCTTGCCAAAATAAACTCTGTTAACTCGAAAATTTTAGAACGAAAATCAAAAATAAATTTCCTTTTAAAATCAGGGTCCCCCTCGTAACATAAACACAAGCATGAAGCACAGTTCCCAACTGAGTGTGCTCCTGGGTGAAATCGAAGTACGACGAGTTCGAGCCTTTTTGATTGCATCTTCTTTACTTCTAGTATTATTTCAAAGAGAATCAGAGTTTAAGTGAACCAAGCTCATGCTTAAAATGATTTTGTCATCCCAAGACTCCCTTCAATTGGATATTGAGCTGCCATCATGCAGCGTTGATCCTCAGAGTTCAAGGATTCCAGCCGCGTCTTGTGCATGTCGGTCAGTGAATTTGCATTAATAACACCCTTATTTTTATGCTAAAAATTGTCGTTGTACAGAGAAAGGAAAAGACCACTCGAAACTAACGGTACTGCAGTCTCTATAAGCTCTCTTTATTGACAGTAAAGCTGTACAGTACAATTAAGATTACAGATAAAAAGAAGAAATAGGACACTTCTCTTCACAACAGTACAATCTTTGCTGTACTTTGCAATATACTTGTCAAAAAATTAGTCCCCTTTATAATACATAATGGAAATCTTCGAAAACGAAGAGGAAAGGATGTCGATGACATCCTTCAAAGCAGATGGGAATTAGAGATAAATGTCAGGAAAAAGCGTAGTTATTATGCGCATATGCATTCAAGTTCTTATCCAAAATAAGAGGCTTAAAAGTTTCCATTTATTTGGCGGAGTGCTTTTGCTTAGACAGCTGTATGTGTTTATTAAAACCTGCCGATCTAAATCTATGGTGCAAAAACTACGACCACAAATTCGATGTTAAACTGGTAATATTGTGAGTTCGTAATATAATATATACCCATACTCTAGATGATCCAATGTATTTTCAGTCGTTTTACATGTAATTCAACAGGAAAAAGGAATCTGAATAAAATCGAGCTCAAACAAATGTGATTTGCAGGCGTCATCTTTGCACTTGTCAATGGAGCAAATTTTATAGGCTTTTCCTGTTCGCAGTTATACTGTTTGAGTACTACTGGAAAAATGACTACTGTCTTAAACTATTATAAAGTATAATGAATTTGCAGTCAGCGAACAAAGTATAATCACTATTAGTAGAATTCTAATAGTATACTACTGTAAATGCTGCAAAGTGATTGGCTGAAGCACTCGTATACTTTCAGCCTTTAGAGTGCGGTGGCCGGAGGTCGTCTACGAAATGGCGACGTTTTATTCGTTTTAAAAACGTTTTGAAAGGAAATCTTTGATGCAAATGGATAATTAAATTCCTAAGAAGACTAAAAGAAAAATATTAACGGTTTCTTGACTTTTAAAATCTTGAAAATCTTAAAAAAAATGATGCATGCGCACTCAATTTGCAATTCAATCCGAGCGATCTTTCTAAGGAACAAAGTTTAATGATACGTCAAGAAGTACTTGGTTGAAAACCGTTATTTGAAGTAAGCTTTAGTTAGAATTCTACTACCGTCGATGTTTATATGAGGTGATAGTTGAATCGGCCTTTGGCCTCATCACCTATCACTTTATAGAAATCGAGAGCGAATAATCTAATCGTTAACTAGTTTCAAGAGTTCTGATTGTTGACGTCACTTATAGGTACAAATTCCTTTTACTTCATGCAGACATTTCTCCAATTTTTCCATTTAAAGCTGAGTCGAAGACCTTCCAGAATTTCCACTGTCAGCGCTTCTCCTACTTGTGCCCGCGCGCCCGTCAACAGCGTAAGAAACACTTCTTGAGAATTTGTAGCACTTTGGCAGAGCCGCCTTAACACCATCGCGAAAGCTCTCATTGAAAGTGAGGTAAATGATGGGATTAATTGCACCATTCAAGAAGAACAACAAAAGGGCAATAAAACGAATCTGGTATATTTTGAATAGCTCATAAAATCCGAGAGCGTGGGACAACTGCAGAGCGAGAATCGGTAACGAACAGACATGAAACACAATTATTAGAGTGATGAGCATCTTGAAAATGTCGCGATTTCGCTTTTCTCTCCGTCTGTTTCGTGTTTGGCTGGCGTTGCCAGGAAGTTTTCGGCGCCCAAGTTTTACTCCAATTGCAATGTACAAAGTCGCCATTGTGACAAGTGTCGTTGCTAAAATTCCAGCCAAAACTGTATACCATGTTTTCAAAATTTCTTTTTTTGTGAGGTTACAGATTGTGACGCCTTGTCTGCTCTTCAACAATGCAGCATAATACAACATGGGAGACGCGAATAAGGTGGAAATGAACCATGTCAGGAAAATAATACAGAAGCAAACTTTGCGAGTGATAATCTTCTTGAAGGGAAAGTACACGGCAAACACTCGATCAACAGCGATGGCCAAGATGGTGAGATTTGTGGTTACCATGGAAATGAGAGAAAAGAAAATGTCCATCTTGCAGAAAACCGTTCCAATGTTTCCAAGAAGAATCCAGCGGCCTTTTAGAATATAATCGTTATACGCAAGCGGTATATTCTGAATGGCAAAGAGAACATCGGCCACTGACATGTTTGCAATAAAAAAGCTATTAGCAGTTCTCATTCGATTTCCATAGTTCTTTTTTAGTATCGCAAGAACCGCAATGTTTTCAATTAAGGACAAAACGAGAACAAACATACATATCGCGGTTTTTGTGATTACCAGTTCAAATCTCTCGCCCTGGGAGCCAATGATCGAAGAGTTAGTAGCATTGTCCATGCTTACGACCGAAGCTTAAACTGAAGTTCAATTTCGTTTTGTAGAGTCTGAATATCGTAACTCGGCGACTTCGTAAAAATTAAAAGAAGAACCGCTTTAAAAGGTGTTGGCCACACTGCATTTTCTGAAAGGAAAAACAATACAAAATTTTAAAATGCATTGCACATCAATCAATCGCTTTAAATGAAAACTTCCTAAACAAACAATAATCTACCCAAAAGAGTGAGCTTTTCCATTAATTAATTCTTACTTCATTGCTTCTAATATAACACCAAAACCTTTCATAGGAAAACCATTACATTTCCAAGTTAGAAAATTTGTAAATAACTTAATTGATTTTTTAGAAAGAAAAACGTCTTTCGACAGAGAACATGTAAAAGCTGTTTGTTATTTCTACAACCAGTTGTAAGATAAATAACGCAGTGCAGTCAGTTGGTCCTTTTTCTATATTAAAAATATATTTTGTCAATGTATTATTCAGCTGTCTTGACACAGACTTAAAATTTGCTTGCATGACAAAGAACGCATTAGTTTAATTAAAATTTCAAAATGTTCACGAGTGTGTGCTCGATATTAACAAACCGACTGTCAGTTGAATATTGGAAATAAAATCGTGCCCGCTTTCCAGCTTATTTGGCCAAAGTTCAAGTTGGAACAATTAACATTATCCATGCTTTTTTTTGTTTCTTGTTTTCTGTATATTCCAGGAGAAGATTAGTTTTCTACTTTGAGCTTTGACTACTGTTTTATTTCAAAATAAGGTCCTTGCATATAGAACATTTTGCTGAGAGGGCGCGGAAACAAAATAAATTATTAACGGCAAGTGTAGACTTGCATTTAAATGGAAATAATTTTTAATTACCATGTGTCAAAAGCCCATTACGCCTACGAATCTTTTTCTTTTGATTAAAACTAAAAAGGAACAATTTATAAATACGTTTTAAATCCTAGTTGAAGATATATTCACGCAAAATTAATTATCTTATTTTCGCTCGTAGTGTTTTTTTTTTCCACCATGCACGTAAGTTAGACGACGATTAAATCAATTTTGTGATATAGCTTTATAAGTGAATAACGGTGAGTTTTGAAATAAAAAAAAATTAATTTAGCGATCACATACTTTTAAGCCCCATTAATTTATAGCGAAACGGGTCTGTTTATTTCGTGTAGAAATTGTTATTTAAACAAAACTCGACAATAACTTTAAAAGGTTAGTGTTTAAATTGACCCTTGGCAAATTATTAATTTAGTGTTCAACTGGTAATATATTTTTAATGATAGTTCTTCCCCGGTTTTCTCCATCTACGTGTTATAAATTTATTAAAAACACGAGAAGATCTGAATGGGGAACTCATTTTTTCGTAATTTAAACGATTAGGAAGTAATGGGGACATCTCGTAAATACTAAGTAGCCCATCCAGAGGGTCGAAAATGTTTTTCGCACACTAAAGTATTAAATTCAAACAACATTAAATTTTTCTTTATAGCACCAGGTTAAATAGCAACCATACAGGTCATGCATTTTTGTTTGGCTTTCTTTAAGACCATCAAGCATATTTTTAGGACGTTAAGCCCAAAACTGTTCTGACTTACAGATGTTTAAAATTCGTTTAAATTTGAATTGCAGTGCGATAAGGCAAAGACAAGCTTTCGCCAAAAGGGACTAAAAATGAAGGTGTCACAGGATAATAAAAACTTCGTTAATGACATGTACATCAGGTAAACATACTTAATTCAACACAATCAAGTCTTCTGAGTAAACGGTCGGCGACGATTTTAACGCACCGTGCCGTGAAATGTTGCAAGTTTTTGAGAGCAATTCAAACACCTGAACTGATGTTGCCGCAGTGGAATGTCACACGTTAAAAATCGTCCTGTGCGCCATGTTACACGGCTCTGATTTTAACGCAAAAATGTTGCGTCAAAAATCTACGTTAAAAATCGGCTCGTGCTATTAATATCACTTTAAGGATGGGCAAAAACAATGGGCGCGAACATCGGTAATCGTGGCATCAGTGTGTGGGGTGACAATTTTATAATGCTGGCAATCTATGCTAATACTAAACAACTTTTAGGCCCTTTCGCAATACCAGGTTTAATTTACAACCAAGAACGGAAGAAGAGCAAGATAATTATTCCATAATATAGGCCTTTTTCCTGAGGTCATCCGTCTAATAACGGAGCTTTAGCAATGAAGACAGCGACGCCGATGACGCGTGCTGTAAAAAACGTAGTTGTATTTTACCTTCCAATCTCGCATCTGTGTAGATCTTTTCCACCCCTAACGGTTTAAAAACTTGCATAAACCAAAGGCCTGATTACATGGTCAATTTCAGCCCGGCCAGGAGGGCTGAAGTTTTGTTGCTATTGAGTGACGAATTTCTGCCCGGGCTGAAATATTACCTATCTTGTTTCCTAGAAAACGAAATATCTGCGCATGTCCAAGCTCGCTCTCTTTCGATTACGTGAGATTTTTTTCAAGGTATTTCTGTCCGTCTGGGGTGACGAATTCCCACGTAGATTCTGTGACTCCCTACCCCCTGTGACTGCTGTTTTATATTACCGCTGGTTGGCTGCACGCTTACATTATAAAATAATATCACAGGGGGTAGGGGGTCACAGAGTCTACGTGAGAACTCGTCACCCGTCCGTCTGCCTGGGCTGAAAATCCTAACCCGGTTTTGCAAACTTGGTTAGGATTCCCGTCTTGGGCTTGGCGACCCGGGATGAATCCGCGGCGTTCTGCATGCAATCGCTAATTTGATTTTAAGAGAATTTTTTTCAGAAGCCGCCTGAAATTTCAGCTAACCGGGCTGAAATTCGCCATGTAATCAGGCCCTAAATATGCAATGACAGATTTCAATTTCAGTTACGAAAAATTAGCCATTGCGCTCAGTCATGCTCTCCAAAATGCGTAGAATTTGGTAATTTCTCGTTTTTGCTTTTTTTTTTTTTGCCAATGACGCCCCATTATGACGGGTAAGAAGTGTACCAAGATTCAAAACGCACGTGCAGACCCATTATTCTGTTCATTAAACCTTTTGTTGGTGTCGCAATCGTGGTTTCCCAAAGCTCCCTACTCTTGGATCAGTCCCGTCTTTAGAAATCCCAGGAGGGTTAGAAGTAGCCGCCTTTTACATTTTCTAACGTTTAAGAGCCATACTCAGTTATTTTCGAGCTATATAAAAAGGTCGCGGACACCATACTTCGCCGATTTTGCTGAGATTTGGCTTGCAATCTTGTTTTAGAGTCCTAACACCGAAATGGATGTTAAA
>OMLO01001616.1_pt1 | contig 17531 bp, 6 predicted proteins | sample 1674811 | NCBI WGS metagenome assembly OMLO01 (sample SAMN06265003, study PRJEB25207) | coral metagenome | isolation source: Coral host | place: Mexico:La Bocana,Puerto Morelos, Mexico | collected 2008-11-13 | reverse complement strand
TCGGCAGGTTTCTGCAAAAGCAATCGGTCTCAATTTTTCGAGCAACTGCACATGCGCTGCATTTAACTGGGTTCTTTTGGTAACAAAGAAAAGCTAAGAATTTCTGGGTTGTTTGCGTTGTTACCTTTCCTAGCATATCTTTATAATAAGAGAATAAAGGCATCAATACACTGTGTTTAATAATAGAGAAAAATAGCACAGAAAGTGCAGGTTTTGCATAAATAAAATGATCGCTCTATTGACGACATTGTGCGCACGCTGAATCACATCAGCCAAAGCGCGCGCGAAAACTGTGTTCGGCCACCTTAAGGCAAGAGGCCATTGTCAGTTGTCTTTTGCCTCCGTTTCAGGATGAGTCCTTGCTAAAAGCTGACTGAGATTTTAAATACAATTATTTTTTTTGGTTGTTTTCTTAAGATTTCAGGCCAAAGAATCTGTCTCAGGAGTAAGTCAAGTGAAGTCATCAATTCAGCGTGGTATAAAAACCAAACTGGTAGAACAGTTTCCTCCAATAGATGATTACATAGCTCAAATATTTCCTAAAAAGGAACCACTTGTAGTTGTAAAATGGTGAGTCTTAACTACAGTCTTTTCCGTAAAACTGTGAACACCTGAAAGATTGTCTGGAATTTTTATTGTTTTGCGACCAATCAGAATAGAGATGTAACCACAAACAATAACCACCAAACAGCAGCATGGATCAGTCGCAACTTGGCAGAGAAAAAACTGCCTTCTTAACTTCAATAGCTGTCTTCTTAACAGCTGTCTTCTAATCCCTTGGATTAGAACACATATCCTTAGGTTTCAAGCTACGGTCAAAATTTGATGCATAATTCAGGAGAAAAGGACAGCAGGGAGCTGTTAATGATTGAAGAGTTAGCATAAGTAGGACATTTTCTCTCAGAAAGTTATAAGCATAAATTCTACAAATCAAACAATAAAACAGCAGATAGCAAAATCAAACCACCTCATGGAACATGGTAAACATTCAAACAAACAGATACACAGAAGGATGGGCAGACAGGGAAATGAAAGAATAAACAAAAAATATGGAACCCCCCTAAAAAAAAAAACATACTAAATATTACATTAGATGTGATTTCATGCACATCTTGATATGTCCTGTATCACAGAGAACAAGCCTACAGAAAGTGTGAAACCTCAAGTATTTTCACAGACTTACATTTAATATTTTTCCACATCCTCTTCTTCCCAGTATAGCCTGTTGCAGTCTCTTGGTAGTTTGGGATTAGTGAAAAAGGAAGTAAATGAGAGAAATAATGAGGGGGTTTTCCTCCATTCTCCTCAACTACTAAGAACATGGAAAAGGCTTCCCCCAGTTGTCCTTGACATTCCATTTATCAAGTGATTTTCTATGTATCTGTTCATTTTCCATAGCCATGAGCACATAGAAATATTGTCTATAAATCAAGAGATCCTTTTCTTCAGACAAAGAGAGGGTGACTATCTACCATCACTTAGACTTTTACACAAATGTAAGTACAGTACTTTTAAATTGACTTAAAATGATAAACAGTGATGTTACTCGGTGACATCTGTAATATTGTTTTAAAATACCCAAGGAATTGGTCCACTACGATTATGTCTTCATAAAGCATGATCGCTGCCTCACAAGTATGTGTGCGTTCTCAAAGTTATTAATGCATGTGACCTAGGTTATTTATTTGATAAGTACGCAGTTGTCTTGAAAACCATATATTAAATTGTCAAGTTGTTTCCATAAGTAATGTATTTATAAATAAATAATAAGTTCTAGTTGCAACAATGCATTCAATGTATCGTTGAACTGTAATGAATGGTATCTGGCATGAAATTGCTATTAATTTCACATAAAAATGGTTTGTTTGGATGATCAAACTTTAAACCAATCATCAAGCAGGTCTCTTAGCATACTCATTCCCACAATTGATCATATTTATTTGTGAAATAAAATGTTACTTAATAGATGGGTTACAATAGACTTTTGTAGAGAACAATACCAATTTAACATTTCAAGAGGCACACAATTCATGAGACACAAATGTGGTGTTTCTTTCCAGAGCATGAGTGAGTGACAATCTTTGGTTGGAAATTCATTCCCACTGTAGGTTAACAGACCAGAGTTTTACTAACAATAACAGCGACTTTTGTGTTTTTCCTAGATCCTGTTATCTTACCATGTCAACAGGTTGACAAAGGAGCAATCAAATTTCTTCTAAGTGGCGCAAATGTAATGTGTCGCGGCCTGACCAGTCCAGGAGCTAAACTAGCTGACTTACCCAAAGGAGCAATAGTAGTATCCTTTCTTTAAGTCAAGTTATGTCATCTAATGGAATGTTTCCTTTAGTTAGTGCCTCTTGCACCATGTCATGATGACCTGTTATTCCATGTCTTGTTAGTTTCATGCCATGTTGTGTAGTTTGGCATCTCATCATTGTCTTGTCGTGTCTTTCCATGTCCAATTAGTGTCATGCCATGTTGTCTAATTTGGCATCTCATCATTGTCTTGTTGTGTCTTTCCAAGTCTTGTTAGTGTAATGCCATGTTACGTAATTTGGCATCTCATCATTGTCTTGTTGTGTCACCCCATTTCTTATTCGCGTCAAATAATGTCACATTAGGCACTAGAAAATGACCCTCAATAGATTGTTATTCCCTCCATACTGTGAAAACCAGGTTAAGGCGGTAGGTCCTTGTAGACTTTTTCCCTCCTATTCAGTAACTAGCATCCAGTTTCTCCTCACCACTTTCCATTTGTCAAGATCGCGAGAAAAATTATTAACAGGCGGGGATTTGAAAAAGGCCAAACACATGCAGGTGACCCGGGGAAACACAAATAGAAAGTTACGCACAGTAAAAGATATAAGTCTGTTGACAGACTCCACTTTCTATACAAATGTTATCTGTGTTTGCCTCGTTAGAATTATAAGTTGGTAATAGAGTTTTTCTTCCAATTATGAGGTATTCCTTGCTACCACCATTGGGGTAATTTTTTCCTTAACTAAAGCTCAGGCAATAACAGCAGAGGGAAAACAACATGCAATAGCGATTGGAAAAATGACAATGTCTGCAGAAGAAATGTAAGTACATGACATCTGCTCATCATAGCGAAAAAACGCGTGTAACATTCCGAGAAACGTACGTGACAATCTGTTATGAAAACACACGACTGATAATCCTAATAACGTGCGTGACGAAAACAAACGTGTCTTGCAATCCAAGTGATGTGTATGACAATCAAAAATAAGGTGTCTGACAACCCAAATTTTACGTGTGATTATCACAAATACGTGCGCGACCATCCAAATAATGTGTGCGACAATCTAAACAAAATGTTTGACCCTTGATAATCCAAGTGACATGAGTAATTAAGAAATAGCGTGCGGAGCCTGTTCAGTAGCGAGTGACGGATGTAGATTGAAGCTAGTCTACTGTTTTTCTCTTCAACAGACAGCAAACAAACAAAGGCATTGGCATCGAGGTGATCCACTTCTTAAATGATGGACTCTGGCAGATGAAACAGCTGGAAAAATGATAGAAATTTATAAAGCGAAATGTAAAAAAAAACACTGAAATGTGCTGGACAAACATGTGATGCAATTCCACAAGAATATCCTCAATTACAAAACTTGCAAAGTGATGAACTCTACAGGAGAGAGGGAGGAACTGTCCAAGATGTTTTCGTGCACACTAGTAATAATAAAAAAAGAAACATTTTATAATTTTCAAAATTTTCTAGTGATTTAAATTACAGGGTATTATGTAAAATTGCTAGAAGTAAAGTGGACTGAATGGAGTCCAATTGAACAGTCTGTTATCATATTATAGTATAGCTCTTTCTTTATCATTGGTATGATTTCAACACATGCCGGCACCCTGTGAGACGGACATTCCTTTTTTATTCATCTCTCGCCGAGTAGAAAGAGAAGGGAACAAAGTTCTGTTCGCAATCATTAACAAAGTCGAAAAGTCTGGCCACTGACTACTACTCGTAACTTACTATCGCAATTCAAAATGATTGATTCGTCTTTGAAATCCATGAGATTCGATAACTGCAGATGCAAATGGCACTGTTCAACTGTCTTACAACTCGAGGCGTGACAAGTACTCTGTGCAGTAACAGATGGCTGGCACAAAAATAGGGTCTGCTGATAACCAGTAAGCTTTAGAATTTTCTAAACCGTTGTAATATTCTTCGTTTTCCCGATTGAAATAAACAGCTTGCAAAAGCTGGATCCAGTACATCGCTAAAGAGTCTGTAGACTTCACGATTTATAATAGATGTCCTTGTGTGTCCGGTGGCGCGATGAGGACTGATGAAGCCCGGACATTCGCCCGAAAAAAAATCGTAAATTGTAGATTTTTAACCGTGTGGCCTTGATCGAACATGGATCTCAAAATGAGAAGTTTTTATCGCCTTTATCGGGCGGCTTTACTAGTAAGAGCGGGCTATTCAGCTTCTGAGTTGAAATTTATGACGAACTGGCTGTATAAAAACGTTGAAATGTGTAGGAGGGTATAGAAAAGGATGGATACACTTGTGTCCAAGGGCCAAATCCATCCTCGACGAGGTTACGTACCCCGTTGACAATATTCTCTACGAAATTCAATTTGCGAAAGCATGCATGCCAGCTCTGCAGAATAAGCGAAAAGCGCGAAAAATAATTTTTTCGTTTGTTACATAGTATCGCCCATCTGTGCCTGATCTATAAAATATCTTATGGCAGAATGGCGCCAGCCTCTGCTAAGAGGGATCTATAAAGACCCTCCCCTGCCGTCATACAGATATAGAAGGTCTTCACAAAGCGTAGCCGTTAGAAAAAGCTTTGAGCCAATTATTTCCTATCTTAAACAACAGGAGTACCAGCTTTCTTTAGACGAACTCAACGCCAGAAGGGTAGTATCGAAAACGAGGACCCCGTAAACAACAATCCGAAGACACCCCGCCCCTACGAAAAGGAAGACACCCTACAAATATGTCTTCGTTTACGAACGGGAGAGCTGTTTCGAAAGACCTATACCGCGAGCAGAAAAATTTAACTGTCCACGAATGTGACGGTCGAGACGTGGCCTGGGTTCGACTCGGTAAAAATCGAGGTTAAAAGCGAAAGAGCTTCACAAGGGCCCAAGCCTAAGTTCACCACTCCCTCATGATATTATCAGTTGAGTTAATTAAATGCCAAGTAAGGCAAGAGGGGAGCTTGGTGACCAGGTTTGTTTTCGTTTTTTAAGAGCAACGCTTTTCGAACCTTAACGACATGGCCCAGTTCTCAAAATAGTCGTGAGGTAACAATGCGCAGTATCAAATCTAAGTTAATGTTGCGTAATATAAAACCAAAAATAAACGTTGCGCAGTATTAAAACGAAGGAAACGTTGCGCAGTATCAACCCTAAGGTAACGTTGCGCAGTTTCAAACCTAAGTTAACAATGCAATGTATCAAACTTAAGTTAAGGTTCCTCTATGTCAACCCTAAGCTAACATTGCGCAGTATCAACCGTAAGTTAACGTTGCACTGTATCAAGCCTAAGTTAAGGTTGCGCTGCGTCAGACCTAAGCTAACATTGCGCAGTATCAAACGTAAGTTAACGTTGCACTGTATCAAGCCTAAGTAAGGTTGCTCACTTTCAAACCTAAATTAAAGTTGCGCTGTATCAAACCTAAGTTAAAGTTGCGCTGTATCAAACCAAAGTTAACATAGCGCTGTATCACACCTAAGTTAACGTTGCGCAGTATCAAACCTAAATGAACCTTCCGCTGCGTCAAACCTAATTTAACGTTGTGCTGTATCAATTCTAAGTTAAGGCTGCGCAGTATCAAAACTAAGTTAACGTTGCGCTGTATGAAAGCTAAGTTTACGTTGCGTTGCATCAAACCTGTAGGTTAACGTTGCACTGTACAAAACCTAAGTTAACGTTGCTCGGTATCAAACCTAAGTTAATGTTGCGCAGGATCGAACCTAAGTTAATGCTGCACATTATCAAGCCTAAGTTAAGGTTGCGCAGTTTCCAACCTAACTTAAAGTTGCGCAGTATCAAACCTAAGTTAGCATTGTGCATTATCAAACCTAACTTAACACGGGCAGTTTCAAACCCAAGATACCATTGCGCAGTATCAAACGCAAGGTAACTTTGCGCATTATCAAACCTAACTTAAAATTGCACAGTATTAAACCTAAGTTAACGTTACGCACTATCAAACCCCCCCCCCCCCCCCCCCCCCCCCCCCCCCCCCCCCACCCCCCCCCCCCCCCCCCCCCCGCCACTGCCTTGTGTCAACGCGCCATCCCGCCATTCTCAAAATTCAGAACTAGTCTTTCTCGTTTTTTACATGATGTAGAGGCTCCGTAAGGCGCGAAAACGAAATTTCTCCAAGATGGCGAAGTTGCTGCTAAGCAGTGAAGGCGACGAACTTCCACGGTGCTCAACGCTGTTTCTTAAGGAGGATGGATCTCAAATGTCCTTCTATATGACGCCCTGTGCAATGAAGAAGCGATTACGACCACTGATACACGTAAGTCATCTTGAAGGTCTTAATAAATACTACATTGCTTTGAAATGTTCACATCACAGCAGAAATGTGCCGATCCAGAGGTTGACGTTTCATATTGTTGGTGCTTTTAGAACCCATTCAAAGAAAGTTTACTTTGATTGACTTCGTTTTTTATGACGTTTTTAGCATGGAGGTGGTCATCTGTCCAGCAAGGTTCTAACGGACTCCATCAAGTAAGTTAATTTTCTTGAATTTCGTTAAATTAGCAAAACATTCGAATTCCCCTTTGCAAGTTTGCCTCCTGTGCAGGTTGCTGGAGGTGAGCAATTATTATTTTATGCGGTCTAACGAGTTATCATTCATTGTTGATGTTTGTTGGTTTTCGTGCTTTACTCGCTTCTTAGTAGTGTTGGCAAACTTGAGAAACACTGTTGCAGGTGACTAAATTACATTTTGACCCAGTGAGTGGATATTTTGGAGTACAATAATTCTGAGATGAGAGTCCCAAATATTGTAAACAAGTCACGACTCGTTAATCAGTCACCACTGCAATTTTAACTTAAATATGAAAAAAAACAGGACGATGGACAGGATAACTTTTCAGCATTGTGAACTTGTAAAGTTAGGCATTAAAACTGTTTGTTTTGTGTATAGTACACTTATTAAATGGTGATGTCTTTTCAATTTCTAGGCTTGCAACCCCTGGAACTGGCAAAAACCTGTCTTCCTATATTTCTTCTGACTATATATTTGATAGCATAAAACATAACAAACTACAAGATTTGGAAAAATACAGGTTAGTTACGTAAACATGTTTCTGTATGGATGTTGCAGTTCTAGAGTTTAGTAATTTTAGATTTGCAGGTGTAAGCAGTAAGGCCCTCAGTTACTTATGTAAACCACTAGTCTGTAGTAATTTTACATGTCCTTGATACCATATTTACAAGTATGCATGTGAAATGTGATATGGCATTATATACCAGTATTTTAAATTACTCGTGTCTTTGTTTTGAAGTATGAAGTCCTTGGATACAAGTGTAACAAGTGTAACAAGCTCAAAGAGTGACAGAAAATCTTCACCATCAAATTCATCATCATTGTAAGTTTTTTTGTGAGTGTGACAGTTTCAAAAGAACATTTAAGAAATAGAAAACATGTTCTGTGTTTCTATTGAGTTTTAGTAGACTTCTACTAGTATACTAATGCAAACACTTCAATCTGATTGGCTGAGCCATTGCACACTATCAGCCATTAGTGTGCAGAATTTGAGAGAATCAACGGAAAGTTGTAGAGGCTTATGTTGGCAGCCGATATGTCTTGATGGTTGCACCAACAGGCTCAGGGAAAAGTCTGACATTCCACATTGCTCCCTTTGTAATGGATTTTTATAAACATGGTGAACGAAACCTTGTGACACAGTTATTTTCCCTTTGGTTTCACTAATGAAAGATCAAGTGTTGATCTTTGCAAGAAAGGGGTCAAAGGCATTGTCTTTGGCCCAGAAATGTCCGAGAGAGAAAACAAAGAAGCTTCAGAGGGAAAATACAACCTCGTGTTTAAAACGCTCTCTGCACACAAGATACAAATTGCTTCTTTTGATTTTGGGGAGAGGCTGACCCAAGAAACCAGACTTTTTGGGGGGTGTCAGGTCATCTCCATATGGATTCATCATGGGATTCAGACCATCCAGTCATTTGAGGATTTTATTTCACCAAACAACCAGCGGGCAGCGCAGGCTGTCAAATACTTATGTCACACCCAGTTTTTTTTCATGCCAACAATATGCAAATTAAAATCAATATTCCACAGGCGGAACAAGTTGACTTGCGTCTGGTCTCGGGACTTCGTTCCTTGCTTTCGTTGTCTTGAGACTCGCTCACTTTTGCATACTTGCTAGCTTTCGCATTTTCGCAGTCGACTTGTGGCAAGTCTACATAAGTTACATCTTACACAATGCAACTGATTGCGTTAATGTTTGTCCTAAATTATTTATAAAATATTTATTTTTTAGCAGGACAAAACGTGAAAGACACAGATACACCATTGAAGAGGATTTGGCTCTCATAAAGTTTGTGAAACAACATTTTACCTGCTATCGAATAAAAGGAAACATTTTATATCAAAAGGCAGAAAAGGCAAAGGTGTGACTTGTACTACTAGAACTGTTTGTTGTTTAGTGTTGTTTTATATATACAGTAGGTCCTGGAACACAAAAGAAATGATATAACTAATAACTAACAATTTGTGGACAACTGTACATTAAGATTCTTTTTCATACGGTTGTAAAATTATCAGTCCATCCAGTCTATATGTATGTCGCAGCCCATAAGTACAAAATATATTCTGCAGTCACTAGTAATGAGGCCTAACAATACCTTATAAATTATGACATTGCGAGTTCTACTTGTAAATACTTCATGTTAAGTAAAACTGCTTACTTTTGTGAATTGAATGCTGCTTTATGGTGATTGAATCTTTATTTGTTTATTTTTCCATTTGCATGTAGATCACAAGTCACTCTTGGCAGTCCATGAGAGACCACTATATTAAAGTTTTACATAAACAAAACAAGTACAAGGATTATGCAGACCTTTCAATTAAGTCAAGGACCCTGAAAAGTAGTCTTGGTTAGTGGCAGAGATTTTTGTTCTTAAATTTAAAAAAAAAAAACATCTCTTGACTAGAGATGAAAAATATTGTTAATTTTTTTAAAAAAAGTCCAGGTAAAAGAAATGTATTCTGAATTTAAATTTGACCCTGCAGCATACATATGTTATATGTCAAACTCACTATAAAAAAAATTTGAATTGTGTGAAAAGAAGTATGAGTGATTTTCTGTTGCCATTTTGACAGAAGCAAAGAAAAAAAACAAGAGAGAAGAGACTGAAAAGACATCTACAAAGGACAAAGGTACATGTATGTTCAGTGTTATTTAGTGCCTGATTACATGTCATTTCAACCCATCGTTTAGCTTATCTCTGGTTAGTCATAGCTTATATTGCAGCACCAAGAATAAATAACTGATAACCAGTCAAAAACAGTTTATAACACTTGAAATAAATTATATCTAATATATAATTTATGTTTTATTATCATAAGCAATTATTGCCTCTGATGTTTCTTAGTTTGTTTTCTACAAGTAGTCAAATACACAGCTATGACACAAGAACAGCCAAGTCTTATCGACCACATTGATCACTGTCGTACTAATCTTATAAGCAGTTTACAATTCTCTACCAGGGTCCTAAAATTTGGAATTCTCTCCCAATATCAATTACTGGTTCAACTAGCTTTTTTAAGAAAAAAATGATTGAATTTTTAATGAATCGAGTCTGAATTGACCTAGCTGCACTTCCACAACAAATTTATGAACATATTGCGAACCGAGGTGGCCCTATAAGCCTGGTGGTTTCTTGGAGGTCTCCTCGCCCTCACATAATTGTTAATGTTGTAGTTTAATTTAAAAGTGGCTAATAAATGATGATGGTGATGATGATGATGATGATAATATACCGGTAGATGTCGCCCATCTAGATTAGCCTAGACTACTTGTTGGTTTATCTGTAATTACCGGTATATTTAATTTTCTAACTTAATTATTTTTTTTATTTTAAAGTTTAGATTTAAATTATTGAAAAAGGAAGAAAGTTTTGAAGTTTTGTTGTTGCTGTTGTCACCTATTACATTAGTCTTGAATCTACTTACAGTACATGATTGCATAAATTAATAATCTATGTGTATGTAATGTTTTAAACATTACAGACCAAGAAAGGGTGACAAAGTCACAGACCTCAAAAGTAAAGGAAAATATTGAAAACTCTTCAGAAACTGATGATGAATATAAGTTTGAAGATACCAGTGAAGATACTGGTAAGTATAGTGTACAGTAACTTATACCTGTACTTCTTATTTGTGTGTAAATATAAGTAGATCGATCTCAAGAATGTGAAAACTTTGAAAGCATCATTCTGCACATCCATCAGCCCATCAGGCAACTGAGAATGAAAAGCTACATGAACTTGCCCAGAGAGAACATCTAGTTGTCCTGGACAGTTGCACAGCACTTTTTTGAGCCCTGTAAGACGTAATTGGCAGCGGCGTGAAATGTCAAAAAGTCAACTCTACTCCAGATAGCAAGCACCACCCAAGTGGGCACACACTAAATAAACTTATTTTGTCTTCTTTATATTAGACCAAGAAAGGGTACGCAGCGTTAAGACATCAAGACTAAGGGCAAAAATTGAGGATAAAGACAAACATGTTGTAACAGATCATTCAAACTATACAACTGCAGGTATTTTGTTCACTTTTAATTTCAAGTGGCAAAAATGTATATTTGTATCAAGTTAACACTTTTTTGAACAAGAACAGTTTTTCAGTCTGTGATAAATTATTTCCTTCTACTGGACAATATTATTTTATTGCTTTTCGAAATTTATTTATCTAAGGTTATAGATAGTACTTACCTCACAATGGTGGACAACTGCCAGGTTTTCTTGCCTGCCAAGACTGTGATCATTTTGATTGTTTTAATAAATTAAAATTTGCTCTTATTAACAAATATATAGTCTGCATTAAATGAGAGTAGAAATGGCCTCTACTCGTCATGTATAGCTTGCAGTGCATTCAGACAAGTAGAAAAAACTTTGATATAGTCTTATGGTGTGGAGTGTTTGTTGTAGTTAAAAATTAAATTCAGGTAAAAATTAAATTCCTTTGTCTCTTAACTCTTATTAGGGTTAGAAAACAAAGGAAATTAAGAATCAAACTAGGTTAAAATTATTTTTACCTGAATTTAATTTTTAACTACAACATTTACTTTGCACAAAAAGATCATTGTTTGCAGATTTGGAACATAAGCAATGTTCAGATTGTACCGTGAGTGATAAATGCACAATGTTAACACTTGATACGCGTGTTCTTGTTCTTGTTGCAGATTACTTGTCAGGTGAAACAATTGCTGACAATGCAGATGATGAACAAAGTGCTGCTGAAGAGGTGGATTATGATAAAATATTTGATGACAATCTTCTTAAACAAGCTTATGAGTACAAGAAAAGAGATAGCAATGAATTACAGAATGATGCTATTGAGGATAGAGATGTAGATGAAGAAAGCAGGGTCTCATCAAGTCAGGAATTGGTCAATAAGGTAGTGACAAGAAGTAGACAGAAAGCAATGAATGAGCAAGAAGGACTGAGTGACTTTGATGGTGAGATTGTTTTCAGAGAGGATACAGATGACAAGAAACCAATAGCAAAAAGAAGCAAAAGAGACATGGAGTCTTTGTCAGATGATGAAAATCCCTCCGAAAAGCAGAGAAAACATCAAAAGGCATTTTTGAAATATTGTCAGGCATTGCATAACTTGCAGGTACATGTATGGTTATAAGGAACAAATGCCTCCGAATTGAATCAACTATATTCCTACAACCTGTCCTGAATCATTTGCTTGAAGGATTGTTATTGTTAGGTTAGGTACAAAGGAAGGAGTGCACAAAAAAAAGCGCTGAATTGAATTCTCCTTTTGTGAAAAAGCAATTTGTCTAGAAACCAATCTGATGTCACCTACTTTAAGATCTTTTTCCATGCACTTGTTCAGTTAGTAAGCCTTTCAATCTTAAGCCTAACAATATTACCAGTAATTTTTCGCAATGTTTGCTTTCACATTTGTTTTATTAGTTGTTGCTTCAGATGGTATTTTGTTGTAGTTTTTGGTAATGTATTGGATTCAGTTTGCATTTAGGAGAAACTACACAACATGCTCTAGGCAGCTGATGTCTCGAGGTTATATGCATTTGAATAAAAAGACTAGCCAAGCAAATTCTTCTATTGCCTTTCACAACGTAGATCAGTAGAAAGATTCGGCTAACATGTTCACATCCTTTTTGCCACCCATTCCAGACCATATGATGATTCATTTGGGAAGTTACAATTGTGCAATTTGCAACACAACTGATAGCATGGGAGTATGTACAAACAGAACAATATTGTAATCTCCCAAGTGAATCATCATGTGATCTAAATGTGATCTACATTTAGTGGCAACGAGGATGATAACCATGCTAGCCAAAACTGTCTTTTGGAAGAAAAATATTAATAGTCAAAAATTTCATCATGATTAGTGTAGACAGTGACGTAAGTCTGAACAAAACCCAGGGTTTAGTTAGTACAAAATATTTAATTATCACATTTGATTTTTGTAGAAATTGGGGGCCAAGTTTACAGTACCACAGGTCATCCATGCTTTGCTTGTGTGCTCTGGATTTTTAGACGATGCAGAAGACTATGTCCAAAATGGCACAGGTTTGTCTGCATTTTTCTTGTATGTAATTGATCTACAGCCAGCACCTAACACAACACAAGTTTATTCACTCTTTCACACTTGTATATGCAAGCTTCTGAGTTAAGAAAATGAAGATAAAGTACAAAAAATGTGTAAAAAGTCGGGTCAGGGGGTAAATGAACCTTGCAGTTTTCGAGTTGTCACCCAGCCTGTGCAAAAACAAATAAGATTAAGGGGTGCAATAGGAACAATAAATAGAGTAGAAACACGAGGAAACAGGGATTCAGATTGAACTACAGTATAAGAGGAGTGGATTTAACAGAGTAGTTGATGTTTGATGTCACGGTTTTAGTTATGTCATGATAATTCCAAGCTTTTCAGAGAATACCTATGATCTTTATGACATGTAGCCTTGCATTGTGAATCAAAGCACAATTTTATGATAACTGGACTGACACATGAATAGAGAGATACTATAGTGAAGTGTCTTGACCAACATCTCAACAGACTGAGTGTGGCAGTGCTCAAACCAACTGACACTGCTTGAGTCACCCTGAGTCGACTGCACAAGTATAAGCCCACCCTTGCAGAAGAAATGAACCCTGTTTTTAATTCTCTCATTGGTAGGTAAGGAGCAATGGACATCAAAGGAAGACAAGATTTTGCTGAGTAAAAACAAGGATGATATTTCCAGCCTTGCCAAGAAAAGGGGTTTACATTCTGTCATTGACAGGATGAACTTCATGGAAGGCATCAATTAAAGATTACAACCCACTGCATTGCTGGTTGGGTTTCACTGAAAACAGACAGTTGTGTTTCACATAATACACAATGGCCTGAATGTTCTCAAGATAAACTAAATTTCAAAACTTTTTCACAGCAATTTCTCAGTCTCAAGAGTGCAACGAGTTTTGGATGAACCAGTAGATCCTTTGCATTTTTGTCCAATCAAACAGGTGGGCTTGGGTGTGGACTTGTAAGACAGGGCTCAAGGTTTCAGTTTTATTTGTTTATTTTTTTGAAAAAAAAAAAAAAAGATGAACTAAGAAAAACTTTGGATGTCTGTACATTTTTACAGAATTAGTGTATTAGAAAATACAAGTAAGAATACTTCTTATTTATGTTAATATTGTATAGATGTTCTAAGCTAAAAAGGACGATTTTTAACATCTCATCCAGATGTAATGGAAAAAAAAAAGTTAACAATAAAAAAATTTATATTGGAGAGAAGTCACAGTAGTTCTTGGATTTGCATAAATGTGAGGAAGATCTCTGATACTTACGAGTAACTCATGTGACAAATTTCTATATAGATTTGTTCTGTTCGTGGGCAAGACACTTTACTCTCACAGTGCCTTGTCACCCAGGCCAGTAAATTTAATCCTGGGGATAACCCTGCGATTGACTTACATCCCACCCAGGGGGAGTACAAATACTTCTAGTTACTTCTTGCTACAGAAACCAGAGCTACTGTAGGTACTGGCCTGATGGGCCACTTATGTTGTACACAGACTTTACCTAAAGTGGAAGTTGAACATGGTTCTACATGTAGCACTAACCTTGTCCAGAAGCTCACGCAATCAGATCATGACTAATGGACAGAATATCCAAAACATTTTGTTTTTGTCCCTATATTTGTCAAATATCTTACAAAAATGGAATGTCACTCATTAAGAAAGTCAAGCAGATCTTGGCTGAAGTTAGTGACGAGTCAAAAACATATCTCTCCCTTTACACAAGTAAGCAGATGATATTGCCTACGGCATGATCATCCTGAAGGGGTCAAAATGCCAGCAAAGCATTAGGTGCTTTGTTTGAGGATGCATTCTGTTCTTCAGTAGCTGTGGACTTGTCTAAAATTCCTGGGCTAGAAGCACAGCGGGGTATACTTTTATTTTCATGCAATAGGTGACCATGCCTTGCACTTGGGAGAGCCATTTCTTTGAACAATGTGAACACAAGATTTTGAGGCTTAGCTGACTGACTGGGTAGATTCTCTGTCTTCATCTGCTTTCGAAGGAGTAGAAGATTGTGCAGTGCATCTTCATCTCCAGCCTCGGTTGCCATGCGATAAAATCGTGCAGCCTCCTTTTTATCAACAGTAAATCCTCCAAGACCATGCTCATAGAAAACCCCTAAATTGTATTGTGCCCCAGTGTGGCCATGCTCAGCTGCAGATGTGTACAGACATGCAGCCTTTGGCATGTCTCTTTCAATGCCAAGGCCACGTTCATAGCAGATGCCAAGATTGTATTCTGCTGATGGATCTTTTTTAGCAGAGGCCATTTTGAGATAGGGGACAGCTTTTTCATAATCACAGTGGCTGGAAGACTCATCGGCATAGTACAATCCTAGGTATGACTGTGCTTTGCACAAGCCATTTTCTGCAGCTCCTTTAAGAAGTTCTATGGATTTTTCGGGATCTTTTGGGAGGCCTCCATCTCCTTCCATGTAAAGTAGAGCCAGGTTGTACATGGCACCAGCTTGGCCTTGGGCAGCAGCATTTTTATAACACTCGACGGCCCTAGCCAAGTCTTTTTCCACTCCTTTTCCATTCTCATAACACAGACCAAGGTTAAACTGTGCTAGAGGATGGCCTCGTTCACTGGCTTGCATGAAGAGTAGAAATGCTTTCTGGTGCTGTTTCAGTGATGCAAATTGTATACCTAGCTTATTCTGGGTAGCCGCTGTGCATTCACTGAAGGAAGACTGGAAAGATGCAATGGCCTGGTCCAGGGAGTCTGTTGGCTTGGCATTCCCCCTGAAAGTGTGGACACTCTCAGCCACTGGTAGGACCGAGAGAGTGGTATGTGGTCTGTATGATGACAGAACTCTTGACAATAGTTTAGAAGGTATAGTCTTAACATTGATGTGCAGTGGAGACTTTTCATCTGTTATAAACTTGCGGCACGCAAGGAGGCTGGACAAAGTGAGGACTCCCTTACACCACTGAAAAAATAAGTTATAAGTCAATAAAGACAACATTTTTAAACTGAGAACATTTGCACAAAGCGTCTTTACAAAAGAAATATATTCATTCCGAGATCAAAACAAAATACCGATGATGCAACAAATGATGTTAACGCATGGTTGCCGATGTACTCTGATCTTTGTGCATGTGGGCAGACAACACCGATATGTTTTACAGCTTGAATTGCACGAAGTAAACACTGTTTTTATACACGTCTTCTCTTCAACTTTCAGAAGAAGGTTCTTTAACTGTATCTTCTTGACAGTAAATAAAAAACAATAAGCGTGTGAAAATAGACTAAAGAACACGCCGGTCCGGTTTCGGTTTTCAAGCATGATTTTCAGTTTCACTTACCGAGTGTATTTCCCGATAAAATGGATTGGAATCTTCTTCCTTCTTCCCACTGGTGGAACGAGTAGAAAAAGTAAGCGTTCGATTTCTCTGATCGATCTGAATACTCTGCACAATAGATCGCGCTAAGTCAAAGCCAAACTTGAGCGCTTCGCTATCCAAGTCGAACTTTCTGGAGCTGACTTCTGAGGCCAGCAGGACTTTTCCATGGCGAGCTTTCGCTTTATGAAGCGACTTTTCTTTCTCATCTGGTATTGAATTGTTCACATCTTCATTCTTCTCAGCAGCTTGAATCTGCCCAAGACGAAGAGATGAATTCCCAGGACGGCCGTTTACTAAAAATAAACGATATCAGTTGATGGGTAAGTAATTGTACATCTTCTTACGTTCTACGTACTACCAATGTTTCTGCAATGATATCGCAAGTTCGCTATCAAATAGACAACAGTATATATTTACCTTTTCTATTGACAAATCTCCACATCTTCTATGGGGTATACATGTTAAAATCCTACGAGAGAAATCTCACCACAAACTACATGTAGCAATGGCGGCTCTTCGAAGGTGATTTATTCTGATGTACACGATGACATCACTACATTTTGATTGGTTGAAGAAGTGCATCGGGAATGCGTCAAAAATGACGTCCTCGCTGATGGGCGATATTGTGTGACAAAAGGAACAAAGGGGAGGAAAATTTTCCGCGTGTCAGACACAAGTACACAAGGTGGGGGGATGGAAAAGAATACAAAAAAAGAGATGAAGACAGAAGTAAGTATAAAGGCATACTTCTGACACCCAAACATTTTTAAAGAAAAGAAGTTGGAAAGCGACTCAAAATCTTCTGCGATCATAGACTGTGTCAATTTTTTTTTCTTTAAAAATGTTTGGGTGTCAGAAGTATGCCTTTATTTTTTTTTTTGGGGGGGGGGGGGGAAAGGATGAAGGAAAGAGATGAACAGAAGACAGAAGAAGAAAGAAGGGGATAAAAAAACAAAGTTGGAAAGTGAGTCAAAATCTTAGGCTCTTAAAAATGCATAAATATATAAGCCTAATTGGCTAGAATCATTTTACTAAAAGTTGTATTTATTTGTCTATTTCTTTTTGGTCTGGTCCCTCAGACTTACAGTATATATCTACATGAACTATCCTTCCAAGTGCATCTTGAACAATGCACTACAAGATACAGTTTGTTTATGCACATAATACGCCTTGTGATGCATAACCAGACAAACTACAAATGTTTGCCCAACTCCAGACAGATAATGTGCCTAATGTGAATAGTCATCAATAGTCACTGCTTTAGTTCAGCACTGATCTGGATTGGAGCAATAGTGTTTATCCGTGGACGCTGACGGATCGAACAAGCTGGAGGAATTGTATTTTGCAGATATATAATTTGCTTCCAAGTCAAGTGGTCGTTTTCACCATCA